>Ga0070728_10000814_pt1 | contig 54840 bp, 42 predicted proteins | sample tdDd471_FD_66723 | JGI IMG/M metagenome (GOLD analysis project Ga0070728, IMG submission 66723) | Marine sediment microbial communities from the Atlantic coast under amendment with organic carbon and nitrate - tdDd47.1 | ecosystem: Environmental > Aquatic > Marine > Coastal > Sediment | place... | reverse complement strand
GTGTACTGAACCCTCACTGCTTTTCCACCCTGCATACCGGGCTCCCACTTCGGCATCATGCTGGTAACACGTATGGCTTCTTCGTTTAGAATGTTATCCGGACCACGTAAAACTTCAATGTTTGTAATCTTTCCATCAGGCTCAACAACAAATTGAATATAAACTGTACCACTGATACCTATTTCTTTTGCGGTCCTCGGATATTTAAGCGTGTTACGAAGGAACTGCAATCGGGCAGATTCACCTCCCGGAAAACTGGGGAATATTTGGGGGAAGACCATAGGCTCAGGTTCAGCATCACGTACTTCGTCAGGAATGTAAGGGACATAATCGTCAACCTTTGTATTCTGATTAGCCTCAACATCGATGGTGTAATCGTCTTCAATATCAACATCATTTTCACGTATATTGAAAAACGGAGCCGGTACTGGTGGCGTTGGAAGTGGCGCTGGCGGCTGTACAGTAATTAAAGCCAAATCTTCAGGAAAATCGTTTGGTGTTTGATTGAAATCAAGATAGGTGCTGCTGTGATAGGTTCTGTAATTGAATGCCATCAATACTGCCGCAAGAACGATGATCAAACCTACCTCAAGAAAAATTATGCGTTTTCTTTCCAGTTGCATGTTTTTACTTTTTGCATCTCTCATTTTGATTGTTTTGGTTTGAAATAAAGAACTTGACTACAATAATAAAACGAGAGAATTCTGCAATAAATTGATGAAACTAAGGCAGGTGCAGGTTTGGGCCAGTATACGGCAAAAAAAATCCCGGTAACGGGTACCGGGATTAAAATATTTTTGTTGGATGTGCTTATCCTTGTAGTGTAAATTTGATAGGCATATTAAACTGTACCCTAACAGGTTTTCCACGCTGTTTACCAGCATTCCACTTCGGCATTAACTTGATTACACGGATAGCTTCCTCATCGCATCCACCGCCAATTCCACGAAGAACCCTTACATCAGTTACCGATCCATCGTGCTCAACAACAAAGGTTACATAAACTGTTCCCTGTATGCCGCTTTCACGTGCCATTTGCGGGTATTTGATGTTTTCCTGCAGGAACTTCATCCTTTGGGCATCTCCACCGGGATAACCAGGCATCGACTCAACCACGGTAAAAATCTCCATTTCAACAACTTCTTCTTCATCTTCAAAAACCGGAATAAAGTCATCCATTATGGTTTCCTGGTCGGCCTCCACATCAATTTCAATGTCATCTTCAACTTCAACATCATCCTTAACAATGTTGATTACAGTTACTTGTTTCGGAGGAGGAGGAGGAGGAGGTTTTACTTCCTGTTTGGTAATTGGAATTATCTCCTCGGGAGTATCATCTACCTGAATCTGCATGTTGAGCATGCTTCCTCTTTCGTACGACCTGTAGTTAAATGCCAGCAGTACCACTGCAAGCGCAATGATCATTCCCACTTGCATGAAAATTACTTTTTTCGGTTCGAGGTCTGCTTTTTTACTTTTTTTAGCTTCCATTGTAAGTATATTTTGTGCTTCTTTTACTTCAAAAACTTTGCCATTTGTTTAGCGAACGCCTAATAAGGATTGATTATTGTTCCTTCAACTAAATATTTAGTTATAAACTTTTTCAGGCTTTTTAGCAAAGCAATATAAATTAAATCAATTCTTTATATGCTGCTGCATCCAGCAGATCATCCAACTCATCAAGGTTTGCTATCTTAACTTTAATGATCCAACCATCACCGTAAGGATCGCTGTTAACAACCTCCGGGCTATTTTCCAGGGTTTCGTTAAATTCAACTACTGTGCCACTGACCGGCATAAACATATCCGAAACAGTTTTAACAGCTTCGATGGTGCCAAAGGTTTCTTCCCTGTCCAATTCCTCATCTACGGTTTCTACCTCAATAAAAACAATATCGCCCAACTCATTTTGTGCATAATCGGTGATACCAATCATTGCTTCGTCACCGTCAATTTTCAACCACTCGTGATCTTTTGTGTACTTTAAGTTTTCGGGAATGTTCATCTTCTTTTATTTTTTGAAATTCAGGACAAAATTATAATTTTTTTAATAGCAAATTGATTTTGGATTTGACATTTTCAACAGCTTTACTATTCTTTATCAACTTACTTTATTTTCATGCCGGTATTTTCACTCTTATATGCCTGGTACAGCTTGTGCACAAGGCCATCGGCCAATCCAATTTTTGGCACAAGGATAGAATCGGATTGAATGATATTGGTAATGAATAAATACACCTCTGCTGCTGGTACAATTACGTCTGCCCTGTCAGGGCGCAGGCCGAGTTGCTCAATACGTTCCTCCAGGCTAAAACTTTTTAAATGTTTGTAAGCATATTCCAACCTGTCATAACTCAGGGTATTGTTGGTAATGTTTCCGTAAAGCTTTGCAATTTTGTTGATGTTTCCCCCGGATCCGATGATGTTGATTTTTCCAAAATCATCCTTGAATTGAAGCAACCACTCTCTCATTTCATCCCATTGTTCTCCCCCCACTTTGTCATTCAGCAGCCTGATGGTCCCAATTTTAAAGGAACGGGCATCGATGACTCTCTTTTGATCCAGCACCGAAATTTCTGTACTACCACCTCCCAGGTCGGCATACATGGTCAGGGTTTTGCCTTCGGGAGCATCAAACCCATTGGTTGAGCGAATGATTTCAGCCTCTTCCAAACCATTAACTATTTTAATATTGATGTCGGTTTCTTTGAAGACCTGTTTCAGTAGTTCGGGCCCATTTTTAGCTTCGCGCATCGCAGCGGTAGCACAGGCAACATAATCGACGGGTTTATAAACGTCAATTAAGAGTTTAAATGCTTTGAGGGTTTTTATCAGGTTATTGCTCCTTTTCTTTGAGATGGTGTTGTTTTTATAAACATCCTTTCCCAGTCGTATGGGGATCCTGATCAGTGTGGCTTTCTCAACACGAATTTTTTCATCCCTGTCGAATGCATTGGCAAACAGCAGGCGGACGGCGTTAGAGCCGATATCTATGGCGGCAAATATCATCTTGTTCCCTAATGAATTATTGTTGGCAAAAGTAAATACATTTCAAAGTATATTTCCAATTGAATTATTAACAATGCTGTATTATTAAAAACAGGGTAATTATTGATGTTCTCAATTCACCAGGCTATTTATTGTCAATATACTGCTTCCTGAAGTAATCATAAATTTCAAATTGTGACCTTGTTTTTTCTCCGGGATTCAGTTTTCGGTATTGGTTCACATTTTCCCTGCCAATGATGCGGGCTTTGCAATTATCCCTTAACTGAATCTGGATCATGGTCATGAGCTCTTTCTGTATTTCTTTGTCGTAAATGGGTGTGGAAACTTCAATACGGTGATCAAAATTCCGTTGCATCCAGTCGGCCGAAGATGTGAAATATTCATTGTCTCCATCATTGCAAAAAATGTAAATCCTTGAATGTTCCAGGAACCGATCCACAATGCTATAGGCCTCAATGTTATCACTAACACCTTCAATTCCGGGGATCAGTACACAAATTCCCCGTGCAATGATTTTGATCTTTACTCCTGCCTGGCTGGCTTCATAAAGCTTGCGGGTGATTTTCTTATCCACAAGGCTGTTTAATTTGATAATCGCCCAGGCTTCTTTACCCAGTTTTGCATTGCGGATTTCGCGATTAATTTTTTGGATAAAGAAGTTACGCGTGTTGAAAGGAGAAACAATTAATGATTTGAACCGTGGAATGAAATACCTCGATTCGAATAGCTGGAATACCTTGTAAACATCATAGGCAATATCCTGGTTTGAGGTAAGTAAACTATCGTCGGCATATACTTTTGCGGTAGATTCGTTAAAGTTTCCTGTGCTGATAGTTGCGTAATATACATTTTTCATGTCCTCTTTGCGGCGAATCAGGATCAACTTGCTATGGATCTTTAAGCCTGGGATGGTCGGTAATATTCTCACACCCGCCTTTTGCAAGGCTTCGGCCCAATAAATGTTGGCTTCCTCATCAAACCTGGCCTGGAGTTCAAGAAATACTGTAACCGATTTTCCGTTGCGGGCGGCGTTCATCAATGCATTCATAACATTGGAGTTGCTTGCTGCACGATAAAAGGTCATTTTTATCGAGCGGACATCCGGGTCGATAGATGCCTCCCGCAATAAATCAACAATGTATTGAAACGACTGGTAAGGATAATGCAGCATCACATCCTTCCGGCGGATGATATCGAAAATACTTTGGTTGATGGGTAAATCCTTATGAGGCAATGGGGGCATTGCCGGGTATACAAGTTTTTTGGAGCCCACTTTTGGGAAACCCATAAAATCCTTAAAATTATGATACCTGCCACCACCACGTTGATGGTCATCTTCAGAAAACTGAAGTTTTTTACGGATCATTTTCAGGAAATGCTTTGGAATGGCGTTATCATATACAAACCTAACCGGTAGACCCGATTCTCGCTGTTTAATACTTTCACTCATGATCTCCAGAAAACTCTTCTGCACATCATTGTCGATGTCCAATTCAGCATCCCTTGTGATTTTTATCGTATAGGCATCAAAAGTATCCCATCCAAAAATCGAAAAAATATGTTGCATACAATACCTGACAACATCCTCCAGCAACATAATAAATATGTTTCCATTTTCTTCGGGCAGGATCAGGAACCTGGAGACTTGAGCACTGGGCACTTCAACTATGGCAAATTCTTCCTTATCGGTGAGGTCACTCGATTTGAGATGTACAGCAAGGTAGATGGATTTATCCTCAAGGCTGATGGTATCCCTCATCGGATCAAGCATGATAGGAAACAAATGCGGGCGAACGAAGTTTTGAAAATATTCGGTAATAAATTCTCCTTGCTCCTCATTCAGCTGGCTTTCGTTAACCATGAAAATATTTTCTTTGGCCAGCAGTTGTACAATTTGCTGGTAGGTTTGGGTAAAAACCTTCTCCTGGTCCGAAACAATTTCAATCATCTCGTCAAGGATTTCTTTTGGAGATGATTTAATTTTATAATCCAACTTTTCGACATTGAGCATGCGGCGTAAGGTAGCAACCCTGACCCTGAAAAACTCATCGCGGTTGTTCGAAAAGATACCCAGAAATTTCAACCGTTCAAGCAGGGGAGTGGTTTCGTCCCTGGCTTCCTGCAATACTCTTTCATTAAAATGCAGCCAGCTAATTTCGCGGTTGATCAAGTGATCTTTAATTTTTGCCATGTTTTTTTATCCTCGTTTCAAGCTTTTCAGCATTCTTGGTGTAACATAAATCTCAGTCTTATGTTTAGCTCTGGCCAGTTTGTTCCAATTGTCAGTATCAAAAGAGATGCCCGCCAGGGCTGATGTAGGAAGCCAGTCGATTTTTTCGTCCAGCCATTCATTGGCGAAATAGGTAAATGTTGGGTTATGACCAAAAAACATCACCGATTGAATGTTATTTGATAATCCATAAAGACTATCAACCAGCCTTTCAACATCAGTGTGGTAAATCCCTCTTTCAATTTGAATGTCGTCCACAGGATACCCAATGGATTTGGCAATGATTTTGGCAGTTTCGTAAGCTCTAACGGCGCTACTCGAAATGATTTGGTCGACGGAAATCTTGTTTCGAACAAGATACTGGCCAATGAGTTTTGTGCGATTTTTACCTTTATTTAATAGTGGACGATCATGATCGCTGAGATGTGGGTGTTCCCATGAAGATTTTGCATGACGAACAATGTAGACTGTTTTCATAATTGTTACTTTGATGTGATTGCCTCAAAAATACAAATAATTGGGGATAGTGAATAAAGTGTAATGGCTGAATGTGGGAGGATTGGAGTGTTGGAGTATTGGGATTTTGGAAGGAAATATGATAGAAAAATAATTGAGGATGCCCGATGCTTTCGAAAGAAAGAAAAGGTGTTGAAATTTCATAATGCTTAAAATATAGAATCATCAACAAGACGGTTGGGGAGAGTAATCCCTTAGCGGATCCAGGTCGCTAAGGGAAATAAAAAAAGGCTGATCCATTTTATTGAAGCAGCCTTATCGAAAGTTTAAAATTTTTGTTAATAGGCAAAAAGCGGGAAATCCTTCATCATATTATTGACGTCGGTTTTTACTTCAATAAGAGTTTTTTCGTCTTCTAAATTGTTGATCATCTTATCGATGAGTTCCACGATAACTGGCATGTGTTCTTCTTTCAATCCCCTTGTGGTAACAGCAGGAGTACCAACACGCAAACCTGATGTCTGGAACGGGCTGCGGCTGTCGAAAGGAACCATATTTTTATTGACGGTAAGATCAGCTTTTACCAGTGTATCTTCAACCTGTCGCCCTGTAATGTCGGGGAATTTAGTCCTGAGGTCGATCAACATCAGGTGATTGTCAGTTCCGCCTGAAATAACATGGTAACCTTTTTCTATAAACGACTTTGCCATAACATTGGCATTTTTCTTTACCTGTAAGATGTACTCCATAAATCCATCCGTCAATGCTTCACCATAAGCAACAGCTTTTGAAGCGATGACATGTTCCAGAGGCCCACCCTGAATGCCAGGAAAAACAGCTGAATTCAGTATCATCGACATGGGTTTTATCACACCCTTTTTGGTTGCCAGGCCCCAGGGATTTTCAAAATCTTCACCCATCATGATCATGCCGCCACGTGGTCCACGAAGGGTCTTGTGGGTGGTTGTGGTAACAATATGGCAGTATGGTAATGGATCGTTTAGGATTCCTTTAGCAATCAACCCGGCAGGGTGTGCAATGTCGGCCATCAAAATTGCGCCTACTTCATCGGCAATATCGCGCATTCTTTCATAATCCCAATCCCGCGAGTAAGCAGAAGCCCCGGCAACAATTAATTTTGGTTTTTCGCGCATTGCAGTTTCTTCCATCTGGTCGTAATCCACAGTTCCGGTTTCTTTGCCTACCTCGTATGCAACCTGCTTGTAAAGGATTCCTGATGAATTTACTGGTGATCCGTGCGAAAGGTGGCCGCCATGTGAAAGGTCAAGTCCCATAAAAGTATCGCCTGGCTTAAGACATGCAAGAAATACAGCCATGTTTGCCTGTGCACCTGAGTGGGGTTGTACGTTTATAAACTCTGCATCAAAAAGATCTTTGGCACGATCGATGGCCAGTTGCTCGGTTTGGTCCACCTGCTCACAGCCGCCATAATATCTTTTCCCCGGGTAGCCTTCAGCATATTTATTCGTCATTACTGAGCCCATGGCTTCCAGTACCTGGTCGCTGACAAAGTTTTCAGAGGCGATCAGTTCGATGCCCATCATTTGCCGTTCTTTTTCCTTTTTTATGATGTCAAAAACCTGGGTGTCTCTTTCCATTATTAGTGAATTTAAATTGTTCTTTAATGTTTTAGTTCCTTGATATTGCGTGCAAAAGTATAATTAATTTTAGATTGTTAAAGCAAAAACAGCAAAGGAAATTTTTTGTATTTCAAGGTTCATTGTTAAATTTGTAATCACATTTTGCAAAACAGAAATATGTCTGATCAAAATCCTATCTGGAAAGACAAATATTTTATCAACTGGCATGAGGCCGACTTCAGGGGCAACGCCTCCATGACGACCATTTGTAATTTCCTTCAGGAAACAGCCTGGCGGAATGCTGAGCATCTGGGATTTGGATATACAGATCTGGATAAAAACAACAGGATTTGGGTTGTGCTGCGCTGGCTTATCAGGATGGAAAAATATCCACGGTGGCGTGATGAAATCGTTATTGAAACATGGCCACGACCCCCGGAAAGGCTGTTCGCTCTGCGCGATTACGAAATTAAATCTATGGATGGAGAAATCCTTGGTGCTGCTTCATCTACCTGGCTGGTTGTGGATTCGAAAACCCACCGGCCTCAAAAACCAGATTTCCTTTCTGATGCATTGCACCTCACAACAAACAGGTTGGCACTTGGGGAAAATGCCGATAATATTAATATTCCGGATGGAATGGATTTGAAGCAATCGCATCTAGTGAAGATCAGTGAAATAGATAATTACGGCCATGTAAACAATGCCAGGTATGTGGAATGGGTATTAAACCTGTTTGATCAGGAGTTTCTTGAACATCGATCAATCAAGGAATTTCAAATCAATTTCTTAGGCGAAGCCACTTTTAACCAGGCAATTGAGTTGTTTTTGAAAAAGGGATCTGAAGAGGAGTACATTGTTGTTGCTACCCGAACTGAAGACCAGAAAAATATTTTTTCAGCGAAATTGACTTTTAAACAATAGACTTTCGCTTGGATGATGAGCTGTCAGTCAGTTGCCTGCCAAGCATATGAAAAGGATATATGAACATTATTATTACCATCCATTGTTTTATTCGTGAAACTCAATTTTCAAAAACGAAGTTCATTGAACATTGTAAGTTGAACGAATCCCGATAGCATAGCGTATCGGGATAAATGAGTTTAATACTCCGATGCTCTGCATCGTATTAAATTAAAATTCTTTTTGATACCTCGTTAGCTCTGCTGCGAGGTAGTTCATTCGCAAAAACTGTCTGACAGTTGTCCGTAAAAATTAGAATTTGATTTTTGAAATTTATTTGGATTTCGATATTTGATTTTAGGATTTTAAAAAAGGAGGATTTATGCTTACACCAAAACGCATAATTATTGCAACAATTTGCGGGATCATTTTTGGCTTTGTTTGCCTGGGCTTCGCACTTTCCAATCCCGAAAGTTCCGAATCATTAACTTGCTCTGTCAAGTGGTCGATTGTAATTGGCAGGTCGATGCTGGGATTTATGATCGGCATCAGTGCCCTGCGCATGCCCTGGTGGATTCATGGGCCAGTGCTTGGGTTGATTGCCAGCATTCCAATGGCCATTCCAATTATGGATGACTTAAATATTGCTATCGGAACTGTAGTAATGGGGATTATTTATGGTTTCCTTATCGAATTGGTTACTTCAATTTTGTTTAAAGCGAGACCGGTGGGGATGCTTGAGGAGAGAGGGTAGATTTTCGAAAAAAGGCTGTCAGACAGTTTTGTCCTATTAAATTATTACATCACAATTTACATTTGATGCAACCTGGCTTTTACAGGAAACTGTCTGACAGCTATGATAAAAATGCTTATTCAGCCATCAACTCATCAAAATACTTGTAAAAGTAAGGGATGGTTTCGATACCTTTATAGAAATTGAATAAAGGGTAATTTTCGTTGGGTGAATGGATCGCATCTGATTCAAGTCCAAATCCCATCAAAATAGATTTTAATCCCAGAACCTTTTCAAAAATTGAAATGATTGGAATACTTCCACCACTACGAACCGGAACAGGCTTTTTACTAAAGGTGTCGGTATATGCTTTATCGGCTGCCTTGTAGGCTTTCATATCGGTAGGTGAAACGTAAGCATAGCCACCATGTAATGAATCAACTTTTACTTTTACACAATCCGGTGCAATGCTTTCGAAATGCTTCTGGAACAACTCGGCAATCTTCAGATGGTCCTGATCGGGTACCAAACGCATACTGATTTTAGCATAAGCTTTTGAAGCAATTACGGTTTTTGCACCTTCGCCGGTGTATCCACCCCAGATTCCGTTTACATCCAATGAAGGCCGAATGCCGGTGCGTTCCATGGTTGAATAACCTTTTTCGCCATATAACTCTTTTACATCAAGTGCTTTTTTATACTCTTCCTTATCAAATGGAGCTTTGCTCATTTCAAAGCGCTCGTCCTCGGGCACGATCAATACGTCATCATAAAATCCCGGAATTGTCACCTTGTTGTCATCATCAGTAAGAGAGGCGATCATTTTCGTGAGGATGTTGATAGGATTGGCAACTGCACCTCCAAACAAACCGGAGTGGAGGTCGCGGTTGGGGCCTGTAACTTCAACTTCCATGTAAGCTAGCCCACGCAGGCCGGTAGTGATGCTAGGAATGTCCTGGGCAATCAATCCAGTATCTGAAACCAGGATAATATCTGCCTTGAGCAGAGCTTTGTGCTTTTTGCAGAATGCTTCAAGACTTGGTGATCCAATTTCCTCTTCTCCTTCGATCATAAATTTTACATTGCAGGGCAGTGTATTGGTTTTTACCATCAATTCGAAAGCTTTAGCGTGCATAAAAGCCTGGCCTTTGTCGTCGTCGGCACCACGGGCATAGATTTTTCCATCACGTACTTCCGGCTCAAAGGGTTTGCTGTCCCACAACTCAATCGGGTCAACGGGCATCACATCGTAGTGTCCATAAACCATTACGGTGGGCTTAGATGGGTCTATCATTTTCTCGCCATAAACAACAGGATTACCATCCGAAGGCATTACATCTGCTTTATCGGCGCCTGCTGCCAGGATAAACTCTTTCCATTTTTCAGCGGTCCTGACCATATCATCTTTGTGGTCAGAAATTGAACTGATGGATGGAATTCGGATTAATTCGAACAATTCCTCAAGGAATCTGTCCTTGTTTTCTTCGATATACTTTTTTACATGTTCCATGTTAAAACTAAGATTAATTTATATGTTATAATTTGTATGATGATCTGCGGTTGGGCGTTCAACAATTTTTTACTTTTGGTGTCCCTTTCAAACGGGGCGTAAAAATATAAAAATCAGCTATACAATGGATAAAATTCGGGTAGCAATTAATGGATTTGGCAGAATTGGGCGGATTACCTGCAGGCAATTGTTCAATAATCCCAGGATGGAACTGGTTGCAGTAAATGATTTAACGGATACTTATACCCTTGCTCACCTGTTAAAATATGATTCGGTTCATAGGCGGTTTCCCGGAACAGTGGAACATGATCATCATCATTTGGTAATTAATGGTAAAAAGGTCAAAGTATTTGCCATTGACGACCCAAAAAAATTGCCCTGGAAAGCATTGAATATAGATGTGGTGATTGAATCGACAGGATCATTTGTTACCAAAGCTGGTGCTGAACAACACCTGAAGGCTGGTGCTCGCAAGGTAATAATTTCCGCTCCGGCCAAGGATGAAAGTGAAGATGTGAAATATGTGGTTCTTGGTGTGAACGATCACATTATCGACCGCAAGGATAGGATTATTTCCAATTCGTCCTGTACTACAAACAATGTTGCTCCTTTAATCCAAATCCTCGACGAAAACTGGGGGATTCAAAAAGGATTTATCACTACGGTGCATTCCTATACCAAGGACCAGCATCTGCTGGATGCCCCACACAAAGATTTGCGTCGTGGCCGTGCTGCTGCCTATTCCATAGTTCCTACAACAACAGGTGCTGCAAAAGCTGCTACACGGATTTTCCCTCATCTGAATAATAATCTTGGTGGTGCCGGAATTCGTGTTCCTGTGCCTGATGGTTCCCTTACCGATCTTACCTGTACCTTAAGTCACTGCACCAGCATCGAAGAAATTAACCAGAAGTTTAAAGAAGCAGCCGATGGACGATTGAAAGGAATTTTGGAATATACCGAAGATCCTATCGTGGGAATGGATGTGATTGGCAATACCCATTCAGCAGTTTTCGATTCCAAACTGACCGCGGTACTGGGCGATAAACAAAAACTTGTAAAAGTTGTAGCCTGGTATGATAACGAGATGGGCTATTCAACACGGTTGGTGGAGTTGATCGAGAAGTTTGTTTAGGGAAGGTTGCAGGTTACAAGATACAGGTTACAAGTTGAATTAAACTCCAACTATAGGCACTTTAGCTCACTCCAGGCACTTCAAACTATTTTCTACATCATGCCCGGTTTCACGTTCCTCAATGCGTATTCAACCACTTTTTTTATACGGTCATCTTTTGTTTGCTGACGTTTAGCCATACTTACCCAAATAATATAAGTACCCCGGTAGGAGGGAGCAAAATTGTTGAAGTTTTCCCATGCTTGCGGATGTTTCATCAGCGCAATTTTTAACTCTTCTGGTAATGGTGGTGTTTTAGTTGCTCCACCGTAGGCTTTGTCCCATTGTCCGCTTTTTTTACCCTCCTCAATTGCTTTTGTACCGGCCTGTGTCATTTTGCTTTCTTTAATCATCCTGGCCACACGCTCTTTATTCAACTTCGACCACATGCTTTTGGGATTGCGAGGTGTAAATACTTGCTTGTATCGCAGGTTGTCGATGGTTTTTACTTTGCTGTCAATCCATCCAAAACAAAGTGCTTCTTCTACTGCTTCGTTGTAATTGATGGTTTGTATTTTGGTGTATTTCTTAAAATAAATTACCCATAAACCTTCTGAGGTGAGGTGGTTAAGTTCCAGCCATCGGCGGAAATCTTCACGGGTTTCGAAAGTAAGTTCTTCCATAATTTACATTTTGGTTAATAGGGGTTGCCATCTTCCATCAGCATCGGCACAAATCTTACAGGTATAATATTTTCCTGCAACAACTTCCCTTTCTTTTTTCTTATGAGAACCAATTCCTGTATGGCGTTTTTTTCACCAACCGGTATTATCATCCGGCCTCCTTCGGCCAATTGATTCTTTAAAGGCTGAGGAATTTCAGATGGAGCACAGGTAACAATTATGGCATTATAAGGTGCATGTTCGGGCCAGCCTTTGAAGCCATCTCCAATTTTAATATGGATGTTTTCATATCCAAGTTTCAACAATAATTCTGAGGACCTTGTTCCCAGGGTTTGAATGATCTCGATGGTAAAAACACTGTCTACTAATTCACCCAGGATAGCTGCCTGGTAGCCTGAACCGGTCCCAACTTCCAGGACTTTATCTGACCTTTTCAAGTTCAGTAATTCGGTCATCATGGCTACAAGTGAAGGTTGTGAAATGGTCTGACCTTCACCGATCGGCACAGGCCTGTCCCAGTATGACATCGACTGGTATTCTTCAGGAACAAATTTATGGCGCTGAACTTTTTGCATGGCGGCCAGTACTTTTGGATCGTTTACACCCTGGCCTTTTATAAATATTTCAACAAGATCAGTACGCTGCTTTTTCCAATCGGTAGTATCTGAAGTCTGAGCTGAACATGCCCCAACCACTCCAACGAAAAGCAATATTAAAATCCTATGGAGTGTGAAAAAATTCATTTTAAAAGCCCTTTAAGTTTTCTTTCATTACGTGGTTTTTCTGTTGATTATCCAAAGAGTGGTCATAATCGTAAATGGCACTCAGCCAATCACCATACATGGCATTGGGCAGGATGATGAATTTTTTTCCGAATTCCTTCCGAAGGTTTTCAACTCCTGCAAATCGTTCAGTTGTGGTTTTTTTATCAAAGATCATATCGAAATCACCCAGGTTATCACCAAATAAAAGGATTATTTCATGGTTCTCACTTACCTTATTTCGGCGGTTTTCTTTGCTTGATTCATCTGTCCTCAAAAGTAAGTGTTCATTTACAGACTGGGGAAATCCTTCATCCATCAAATTTTTCATCGTCTGCTCCCGGTATTTTTCTTTCCGGTTGGTAATGTAGAAGATATTGAAGCCATGATCATCAGCAAATTTCAAAAATTCAACCGCACCGGGCAGGGCCTTCGCATTTGCAACATTCATCCAATCCTCCCATCCGTCCGGATAGTTGATGTTTTCCAGAATGGTTTTAGCTTCATAGGGACTGTTGTCCAGAACTGTTTCATCAATGTCCAGTACAATAGCAAGTTGAGAAACATCTTTTGTTTCTTTCAGTTCTTGATCGAGCCGAAGCTTTGCGATATTGAAAGCCTGATATGACAGGGCTTGCATTTCTGCAGCCTTTTGATGGTACAGGGTTGCCAAAAGCAACCGTTCATTTACCGAATCTTTTGCGTTGCTTTCAGTATTGCAATTGCATCCTGACACCAGGAAGCTAAACATGATGATAACAAGGAAAAAATAACTTCTTTTCATTTTATATTGTATTGAATTGTGCTGACTCTTAACTCTAAGTACTTTAGGCACTCTAGTTCACTCAAAATTTTCCTAAACTTTCTTCTCTTTCCAATTTCCAAATTTAAGATAAAGATATGAAAACAAACCGAGAGTAATGATGTACACATATTCTGAAGTCCATATTACCGCAAGGGAGGTGTTGAAGGTAAATGTCATAACAAAAACATATGCCATATACAGTATGATTGTACTGACTTCGATGAGCAAAGCCACTTTTGTATTGGCAGTACCCGAAACGCCGCTGAACCAATTAATTGACATCGAAAGTGGCAGCAAAGCTCCTGTTACAACATACAAAACAGGGAGTGCATCTTCAATTAATCCGGCATCATCAGTGTAGATCCTGATAAGAAATTCCGGGAAGCTGAGGCTGATAGCCATAACTCCAATGCTAATCATTAAGCTGAGTTTATTTACCTTTGAAATGATCGGAATTACCTGACCTGGCCTTCCTTCGCCAATGGTGTTACTCACCAGCGTATTTACAGATGCGCTGAACGACCAGATATGAATCATCAAGAGCATATAAAGGCTTCGGACGATATTAGAGATGGCCAGAGGCCGTTCACCGGTTTGTTCGATAATGAGGAAAAAGAGGAACCATCCTGCTATGGAAACAAAATTCTGGAGCATGATAAAAACTGAAATGTGCCAGGTTTGAACAATGATCTCTTTGTTGAATTTTGGCAATTTAAAAATATGGTATTTCTTGCTGAAATGATGATAGCTTGCAGCGGCTATAAAAAATAATGCCGATACACCTTCAGCAATTACGGAAGCAAGAGCAGCACCGGCAATACCCATCTCTGGGAAACCATAATGTCCAAAAATAAGCAGGTAATCCAGGCCAATATTAACCACAGCCATTATCGCTGCACTATAACCCAGCAGTTTTGTTTTGGTGATGCCCACAAAAAATGCCCTGAATGCTACGTTGGTAAAGGCAAATAAAATGCCCCACATCCGGTAATCAAGATATTCGATAGAAGCATGATAAATCTCTTTTGAGGAAACAAAGAGCCCCAAAAAGATCGGGGAAAACCACAAGATCAATCCGATGAGGATAAAACTCATGGCCACGAAAATATACATGGTGTGATCGAAAATCCTGCCGATGGCGGGATAGTCCTTCTCACCATTCCGGCGGGCCATCAATATTTGAGCACCTGTGCCAAATCCAAAACCCAGCATGAAAATTGCAAAGTAAAATAACCCACCTATGGCGGATGCTCCCAGTTCTACTTCACCAACCCTTCCCAGAAATGCGGTATCAATAACAGTAATAATATTCTGTGCCAGTAAACTGAGAATGATGGGGTAGGAGATATTCCAGATTTTCCGGTATGAGGGAGTTGTTTCCATGGATGACTTATGATACGATTCTTTTTAACCAGTTTAATTTGCCCGTAGTATAAGGTGGATACTTCAGTGGCAAATCAATCCAGGTAGCCCGTTTCAAAACACTTTTATAATGCGAAAAAGCATCAAACCCTGATTTGCCATGGTATTTTCCTATTCCACTATTACCTACGCCACCAAATGGTAAGTTGTCGTTACTGATGTGCATGATTGTATCGTTGATTGTACAGCCACCAAAACTCAGTTCGTTAAATATCATCTTTTGCCTGCCCTTGTTATGTCCAAAATAATATAGTGCCAGGGGCTTTGGCTTCTGCTTTAGATCTTCAATTATTTCAAAAAAGTCATCAAATACCATCACCGGAAGGATGGGTCCAAATATCTCACCTTCCATAACCTTATCATCCCAGTCTATCCTGTCGAGAACAGTTGGGGCAATGTAAAGTTCGCTTTCAACGGTTTCGCCACCGCAATAAACTTTGCCAGGGTCGATCAAATTTTTCAGGCGTTCAAAGTTAGCTCGGGTTGCAATTCTCAAATAATCCGGACTGAGTTGTGGATTGGATCCATACATCGAAATAATGTATTCCTTAATGTATGCCAACAATTCATCTTTAATCTTTCTGTTAACCAGCAAATAATCCGGTGCGATGCAAGTTTGCCCGGCGTTGATAAACTTGCCCCAAACTATGCGTTTGGCAGTTACTCTCAGGGGAGAGTCATGGTCAACAATACAAGGACTTTTTCCTCCCAGTTCCAAAGTTACAGGTGTCAGGTTTTCAGCAGCAGCCTTATATATGATTTTCCCTACAGGTGTACTTCCTGTGAAAAAGATATAATCAAACTTTTCTTTCAAAAGGGATTGTGTTTCAACTACACCCCCTTCAACTACTTTCAGGTAAGCAGGGTCGAAATCAGCATTTAAAATTCTGGCCAAAGCAGCAGAGCAACTGGAAGTAATTTCAGCAGGTTTTAAAATAATGGTGTTTCCGGCTGCCATAGCACCAATTATCGGTCCTATGCTGAGCAGGTAAGGAAAGTTCCAAGCCCCAATAATCAATGTTGTGCCATAGGGTTCAGGCTGCACAAAACTGCTGCCAGGAAGATTGGGAAGGTTTGTTGATACACTTTTTGGCTTTGCCCAACGTCTAAGCTTTTTGATCACTTTCTTGATTTCGCTGTAAAGAACCAATAACTCAGTGGAATACACCTCAAATTCAGATTTACGAAAATCTTTCCAGGCTGCTTGATACAGCAGGGATTCATGTTCCTTCAGAGTGGCCAAGAGCTTTTTAAGCTGTTCTTTTCTGAAAGATATGCGTCGAGTATTTCCTGAATTAAAAAATTCCTTCTGTTTGCCGAGTATGTGATCAATATCCTTCATCTGGTGAAAGTGCACTAAAACTTTTAGCGAAAATAGAAAAACCGGAAGGAATATGAGGAAATTTAGAAAAACAATTCGGACTATCGTTTCCAGAATGCTGGTGAAAACAGGATTAGTACAGTGAAGAGTTCAAGTCTTCCAAGTAGCATCAGGAATGATAGGAACCACTTACCTAAGACAGGGATGTTTGCATAATTATCCACCGGTCCAACGTTCCCAATACCAGGGCCGATGTTGCCAATGGTTGCTGCTGTTGCACCGATAGCGGTTTCGAAATCCAATCCCATCAAAGACATTACAAATGTACCAATAGCAAAAATGATCAGGTAAATAAGAAAAAAAGCAAGGATGTTGAAAATGATGTCCTGCGAAACCGGCCTGCGGTTTAACCTGACCGGGAGAACGGCATGGGGATGCATCAGGCGTTTTAGTTCCAACAAACTGTTTTTAAAAAGCAATAGCTGCCGTACCACTTTTATGCCACCTCCTGTGGAGCCAGCACTTCCGCCAACAAACATGAGAAGGAAAATAAAAAACCACAATACACCCGGCCAGATGAGATAGTCGGCAGTTACAAAGCCGGTGGTTGTAATAATTGAAACTACTGTAAAAATTGAATCCCTGAAGGCCTTTTCAAGATGAGCATTACTGATAAATGTTAGAGATAGGGTAATAATCAAGGTTGCAATCAATATGGCAAAGCTGTAATACTTGAACTCCTCATTTTTCCATACGTCCTTCAATTTACCATGAAGGGCAAGGTAATGCAGGGTAAAATTGGTTCCTGCAAGGATCATAAATATGGTTATCACATATTGTATGTATGGAGAAAATTCAGCAATGCTGGTGTTTCTTGTTGAGAATCCACCAGTGGCCATTGTACCGAAAGCATGGCATAATCCATCAAAAAGGTTCATCCCCCCAAGTATCAGGAAACCTGTTTCTACAACAGTTAATATTACATAAATGCCCCATAAGCGCTTGGCAGTTGCTGTAATTCGGGGGTGTAATTTATCGGGTGAAGGGCCCGGCACTTCAGCCATAAACAACTGCATGCCACCAATGCCCAGGAATGGAAGAATGGCAAGCGATAGTACAATAATTCCCATGCCGCCTATCCAATGTGTCATCGACCGCCAGAACAACAGTCCTTTTGGCATACTTTCGATATCGGGAAGGATGGATGCTCCCGTAGTTGTGAAACCAGAGATTGTCTCAAAAAATGCATCGGTATAATTAGAAATAGCACCGGTTAGCAGGAATGGGATGGCCCCAAATATGGAAATGATGATCCAGGCTGAAGAAACAATTATATAACCTTCCCTTTTCCCCAGGTTTTTCTTTACATTCCTGCCAGCTATAAAATACAATAATCCACCAATTCCTGCTGTAAATAGAGCCGAAATAAGCAAGGGCCAGAAATCGTGTTCCCCATCAAATAAGGCCCATTGGAAGGGTTGATCCCCGTAATAAATCGAAAATGGTAAAGCTGTGAGCAGGAATATACCTTCGATTATCAGCAAAATACCAATAATACGTATAATGAGTTCGATATTGAACCTTCTACTCCAGGGCATTTTTAATTGAAAAAGTGATCGACTTTGTGAATTGCAGATGGCATGGAGAAAACCACAACCCTATCACCAGCCTTCATATTAAAGTTACCAATTGCAATATGACTTTCTTCACCGCGGATAATCCCACCAATAATGGCATCTTCCGGGAATTTAAGTTTTCTGATGGGTTTTTTGGTAATGGGTGAATCCGGTTTAACCACGAATTCAAACACTTCCGCATCAATGCCATGTAACACTTTGGTTGATGTAACTTGTGAACCCATTGTAAATCTTGCGATATAGCTCGCCGTAATCAGCTTTTTATTAATGATGGTGTCGATGCCAATATTTTGTGAGATGTCGATGTAGTCGATATTTTCGACCAGCGCAATGGTTTTCTTTACACCGAATTTCCTGGCATGCAGGCAGGTTAAAATATTGGTTTCCGAATTGTCGGTAACGGCAATGAAAGCATCCATATTTTCGATTCCCTCATCCTGCAGCAACTCGATGTCGCGGGCATCACCATTTATGATCAGCGAATGGGGAAGTTCGTCGGACAGGCTGAGGCAGCGGGTTTTGTCGAGTTCCACAAGTTTCATGTTGTAGGCATCTCCCATGCGTACCGAAGTTTTTCGCCCGATTCTTCCTCCTCCCACGATCATCACATGATGAATTTCGAAGGGTTTCTTTCCCCCCAACTTCATCAATGTTTCAATACCATCGGGTTTGGTGATCACATAGGCCAGGTCGTTAATCTTAAATTCATCATGGCCCCTGGGAATGATGGTTTTCGAGTTGCGATGAATGGCTATTGCCCTGAAATCCAGTAATGGATATTCCGATGCGATCTGGTCCAGCGTTTTACCCACCACCCGGGCGTTTTTATCCAGTTTGATGAGGAACAACTTCAGTTTTCCACCCGAAAAATCAAAGGTTTCGGTGGCAGCCGATTGTTTGAGCAGATCGGAAATCTCCTCGGCAGCAAGCCGTTCGGGACAAACCAGGTGATCAACACCAAGGCCTTTAAATATCTCGGTGTTTTTTGGTTCAAGATATTCAGTATTGGCAACCCGGGCAATGGTTCTTTTGGCACCCAGTTTCTTGCCAAGGATGCATGTCATCAGGTTGATCTGCTCGTCGTGCACAACAGATACTAAAAGATCTGCCCTTCTAATTTGGGCCCTTTCGAGTACAGAAATACAAGTTGAGTCGCCGGCAATAGTCATCAGGTCAGTTTGTGTCTCGATGAGTTTTAGCAGGTCGGTATGCGGGTCCACCACCGTTATATCATGATTTTCATCCGTTAGCAATTTCGCCAAATGAAAACCTACCTCCCCGTCGCCCGCAATAATGATGTTCATTTTTTTCATAAGCTCAGGCTGCGAATTTATGCTTTTTTGGGATAATCGCCAGGGATTTAGAAAAAGGACAGGTTTAGAGTATAATTTACTTTTAATATCCAATTTTTTTCAATACATTTGCCTTTCCACCAATCAAAAAAATGATATTATGAAAAATTACCCCCCCCCACCGGGAATTAACCTGCTTAGCTATTGCATTGTTAATCACAAAGGCTACTTATCAAATAAGTGAAGAGATAATGAATAAATCTATATTTCTTTATATCATCATACTGCAATTTTGTTTTTTTGAAACAATAGCGCAAAAAATTACTCGTGGCCCTGATGTTGGTGAAATCTATTTTATTGGATTAACACATGATGGTATTGGACTCTATTATTCAACAGATTTTGGTGAAACAGCTATTTGTGTGGACAATAGTAATAACATTAAGACTGTTGCAGCCGATGTTACGAAAGGTTGCGTGTATTGTGTTAAGCAACCTCATAATCTATACTACTCGTCAAGCTATGGAAATAGTGGTACATGGATTTTTAAAAATGGAGGTATCGAAATCAGCCAGGAAATTGAATGTGGTATAACTCATGGGCATATTTTCTCAAGCTTCTATTTGTATAGTCAAAATTTTGGTTATAATTTCTCGTACCTAAATTGTAATGGGTTTTTTGGTAATAATAAATATGCTGCCATTGATATTGTAAATGATTCAATTGGCTATGCTTTGTCATATAAACAAAATGTTGGTGATTCTGTTTATTTATTCACTACATCTGATAAGTTTGAAAATCTTTATTTATCACATGTTTTTAACTTTAGCAATGGTGAAACAATTTTCCTTAGTTGTGGAAATAAGTTAGGTGAAATATTTCTTTTTAACAAAGCCAGAAAGACACTACAATTTTCAAATAGTTTTGGAGAGCACTTTCTTACTATCGCAAAATACAATTTCATAAACCCATACTCCCTAGAAATTGTGGGAGGTAAAATAGACGGCGAGTTTTATATTCTGTTAAACTTTGCAAATCAACTTTGGCAAAATGCTCACAGCTATATTTTCCACTCAACAGATTATGGTAAAACCTTCGAGGTTTTTCATCCGTTTGAAAAAGGTAACCAACCGGTACTGGCAAACTTTTCATCTGCACAAACAGAAGGCACAGCACCTTATACTATTGAGTGGTGCAACTTTTCAATTGGTGAAAATGCAAGCTACGAATGGGATTTTGATAACGATGGAATAATAGACAGTAATGAAGAAAAACCTGTTTATATTTATGAAGAACCTGGAATCTATTCTGTTAAGTTAAGTGTGGTTGGCAGCGACAGCACCAATAGTTTCCTTAAGGAAGATTACATCACTGTTTACCCTTTTCCTGCCCCACCACAAGACTTAACCGCCGAGGTGGTAGATGATGATGTTTTCCTCAACTGGCAACCTATTTTATTAGACACAACATTAATAGGTTACAATGTTTACCGAGATACTACCCTGCTTACCCCTGAACCCATTACCTATCCAAACTACGATGACCTAAACCTCCCCAACGGAATTTACGAATATTGCGTAAGCGCAGTTTACACTTACGCTGTTTCAGAGGAAACATGCGTGGAAGCAAGCATCACGGTGGGGATAGAAAATTTGGAGGAAGCCGGTTTAATGTTTTACCCCAATCCGGCCGATGAAGAAATTTTTATACATTTTCCAGGCAGTTTTCAAGTATCTGTATTCAACAGCACCGGCAAGCAGGTGTTTAATCAAAAAGAAATTAACCAATCGGCAAGAATATATGTTGGTGATTTGCCTGGTGGGATTTATTACATTCTGATCAATGGTGACAGGAGAAAATTAACAAAGAAAATTATTATCAGGTAAGGATTTGAATTTTGGATTATTAATTGGGTAATTAACCTAAGATATTACAGGATTCTACAAAATCCTCAGACCCACATTTACCCCAAACCACATTTTTATATTGGTACCACCATTGGTTTTATCGTAAATGGTCCACGACGGCGCTATGTGAGAGCCAATACTTCCATCTGAATTTACATATTCCGAAACCAGTACATTAAATGTTGGCCCGCCATAAATTCCCAATTTTGGGGCTACCATTCCACCAAAATTCAATTTTAGCTGGTTCAGTAAATTCAGTTTGCTGGTCCAAAACTCGTCTTCACCAATCTGGGTTGCGGTGGCCTCAAGGTTCATAAAGGCACCTTTCCCCAGCGAAAATTCCGAACCCAAGCCCCAGGTTACCCCATAACGTGCATAGCTACCGGGACTATAATTCACACCGATAATATTATAAAAATAATCAACACCGGTTTTAAAAGCAGCATTCGTGTAGAATGATTCATTGCCCCAAACATCAATTTTTCTGTATCCCTCTTTAACCCATGTAAACACACCAAGGGGCAGGCCGTCCGTACTTTTACTGATATTAACCACTCCAATCTGGAAACCGCTCATATGGCTTGTAATGTTCGATGCTGAAATTTGAAATCCATCAAAATTCTCGTTGACATTTGTAAAACCTGCCACCTGGAAACCACTGAAATTACCACCATTTACATTGGAAAAACCAACAATCTGACAACCTTCAGCATCATCTCCGTTGACGTTTGCAAATCCGGAGATTTGTAATCCGTTCATCACGGCACCATTAACATTGGCAAAACCCGAAATCTGTACCCCTTCAGTTGAACCGCCAACAACATTGGTGAAACCGGTAGCTTGTACCCCGCTCAAATTGGTACCAATTATGTTTACAAAACCACTTACCTGTACACCTTTAAAATAATTTCCCACAACATGTCCGATCCCTGCAATCTGCACACCTTCACCATAATCTTTCAACCCACTTCCGATGCCGGAAACTTCAACGCCCCTCAAAGCAGCCGCATATCCGGCAAGCAGGTTGAGCGACACATAGTTTTCGACATTAATATTTTTACCGTTTGTACCAACAGGATAAACCAATGATGCCTGGAAGATCACAGGCTGATAGCCTTTTTCGGTTATGGGCTGGGCATTGATGGATGAATTTCCAAGACAAAGAAAAATAAGTAATGCTACGGTGAGTACAAAATATTTCATAGGTTTTATTTTTAATTTATGACGTTCCGATAAATTCATAAGTTACAATTGATGATAAGGACAGGAGAAAAAGTTGAGGGTTTAAATTCAGCTTTGAAATGGGTAATAAATACAGTTTGTCCAACCCAATCAAGACTAGAAATTATGAGATAAATCAGTCTTGATATAATTAATTATCCTCAATTAACGCATCATTTTTGTACATTAAATTAAACATTTCCAATTTATAATCGTTTCTTTGTCATAGAATTGAAGTAATGTTCAGGAGAATCACACATATTGCCCTTTCCGTTTTGTTGTTGACAGCAACAATGGGCATTACTGTATCAAAGCATTACTGCGGCTCAAGATTGGTTGAGGTTTCTATTAATTCTGAAGCAATACCTTGTTGCACGGATATGGGAGTTTCTGGGTGTTGTCATGATGAAACCGAACTCTTTCAATTTGACGAAGATTTTGTTAGCTCAGGTATCTTTAATATCATTCAAACCGTAGACATAGATATTCTTTTCCCCATCACATTTGTTTATGTTATGCATGTTTGCGGGGATTTTGAAGAACATATTTTTAGTGATGCCGAATCGCCGCCAACCCTGAATTTACATACCGAATTATCTTTCCTCCAAATTTTTCTTATTTGATTTTTGATTAATGAATTATCACTGTGTCATTTGCCTGTGCAAATTGATACGGTGCAGTTGATTTATTATTCTGATAAACAAATCATCTTTCAAATTTGAACAGGTATGTTAAACAATTTCATTAAGTTTTTTCTGAGCAACAAGCTGGTCACATTTCTTCTGCTTGCAGTGTTCATTGGTTGGGGTATCATTACTTCACCATTTAATTGGCAAACCGGATTTTTGCCCAATGATCCGGTTCCGGTGGATGCTATTCCTGACATTGGTGAAAACCAGCAAATAGTTTACACCGAATGGCCCGGGCGATCGCCACAAGATATCGAAGACCAGATTTCCTATCCACTTACAACATCATTACTGGGTATTCCGGGAGTAAAAACAATTCGCAGCAATTCCATTTTTGGGGTATCAAGCATCTACCTCATTTTTGATGAAAATATTGAATTTTACTGGAGCAGGACCCGGATTTTAGAAAAACTAAATTCGCTGCCAGCTGGCACATTGCCCAACGATGTTTCCCCAACATTGGGACCTGATGCTACTGCTTTGGGCCAGGTTTATTGGTACACCCTCGAAGGAAGGGACAAAGAAGGAAACCCGGCTGGCGGTTGGGATCCGCATGAGTTAAGAACAATCCAGGATTTTTATGTCCGCTATGCTTTAACAGCTGCAAAAGGTGTTGCCGAAGTTGCTTCTATCGGCGGATTTATAAAAGAATATCAAATCGATATTGACCCCAATGCCATGCGTGCGCATGGGGTAAATGTGTCGCAAATTATGGCCGCTGTAAAAAACAGTAACCTCGATATTGGTGCCCGTACCATCGAGTTTAACCGAGTTGAATATTTGGTCAGGGCCATTGGGTACATTAAAAATCTCGAAGACCTCGAAAAAAGCGTGGTAGCAGTACGGAATAATGTACCTATTCGATTGAGGGATGTTGCAAAGGTTAATTTCGGGCCGGCCACACGACGCGGAGGACTTGACAAAGGTGGAGCCGAGGCCGTTGGAGGAGTGGTTGTTGCACGATATGGAACAAATCCATTGGAGGCCATAGAAAATGTAAAATTAAAAATTGCTGAAATAGAGCCCGGGTTGCCATCAAAAACCCTTGATGATGGAACCATCTCCAAAGTAACTGTAGTTCCCTTTTACGATCGTACTGGCTTAATAAAAGAAACTTTAGGAACTCTTGAAGAGGCTATTTCACTTGAATTGCTAATCAGTATTTTGGTGGTTATAGTGTTGGTTTTAAACCTTCGGGCATCTTTTTTAATCTCCAGCCTATTGCCTATTGGAGTTCTTATCACTTTTATCACCATGCGCCAGTTTGGTGTCGATGCCAACATTGTTGCCCTTTCGGGGATTGCCATTGCCATTGGTGTGATGGTGGACGTGGGGATCGTTTTTACGGAGAACATCATCCGGCATATCGATATGGTTGAAAATATTGGGGCTCGAGGGAAGAAACTGCTCAACGTGATTTACGAAGCCACCACCGAAGTAGCGGGAGCTGTAATAACTGCCCTGGCTACAACCATCGTAAGTTTCCTTCCGGTATTTGCCATGGAAGCTGCAGAAGGAAAGCTTTTTAGGCCGCTGGCTTTTACCAAAACCTTTACCATGCTTGCTGCATTACTCATTGGTTTAATCATTATTCCAATGTTGGCACATGTAGTTTTTTCCATCCGTTTTGATAAGAACAAATTCAAGAAAGTCTGGGATGTTTTACTGATTTCTGCTGGATTGATAATTTCAATTTTTACTGGGTACTACATTGCTTTGGCGTTAACTGCTTATGGTTTAAATAGTTTTTTTGCCAACAAATGGCCTGAGAAAAACAAGTCGTGGGTTAATATTTTAAATATTGCAATAACTGTAATAGTGGTTGTGTTTTTCCTAACCAAGGCATGGATACCATTGGGTGCTCAAAATACGCTGTTTGCCAACTTCATGTTTGTCATCGTAATTGTTGCCATAATTTTGGGCTTTTTATCCCTGGTGGTCATCTTTTATCCAAGAATTTTAAATTGGTGTCTTGAGTATAAATGGACCTTTTTAACCATCCCTGTACTCATAGTAGCTTTCGGAATTTCAAGTTGGCTTGGTTTTAATAAGCTTTTTGGCTTTATGCCGGAAATTATAAAAAAAACAAGCATTTATCAAAGTTTAGACAGCTCGCTTCCGGGCATCGGGAAGGAATTTATGCCATCACTTGATGAAGGTTCCTTTCTTTTGATGCCAACCACCATGCCTCACTCTGGCATTGAAGAAAATCTTGAAGTTATTCGCATACTCGATAAAAAAGTCAATGCCATTCCCGAAGTCGAAAATGTGGTAGGAAAATGGGGACGCGTAAGTTCTGCACTTGATCCTGCACCAACTTCCATGTACGAGAATGTAATCAATTATAAATCCGAGTACATCCTGGATGAATCGGGACATCGCATGCGGTTTGAAGTGAATAGGGCAGGAGCTTATGTTTTAAAAGACGGTAGTACCTATGATCCTGAGGAAGAAGGTTTCAGGTTAATCGATAAGGTAAATTTGACCCCGGATAGAAACGGGGAATATTTCCGCCAGTGGCGTGATGAGATCAAATCACCCAACGACATCTGGGATGAAATCATCAGTCAATCCTCTGTCCCGGGATTAACATCTGCACCAAAATTGCAACCCATTCAAACCCGCTTGGTTATGTTGCAAACAGGGATGCGTGCTCCCATGGGAATTAAGGTTTTTGGTCCAAGCCTCGAAACCATTGAGAAAACAGGTTATGAACTTGAAAAACTCCTAAAGCAGGTTGAAGGGGTTCAGGGAATGTCGGTGTTTGCCGATCGCGTTGTGGGGAAACCTTACCTGGAAATGGAAATCAATCGCGATGCCATTGCCCGTTACGGATTGTCAGTGAAACATCTGCAATCGACAATTAGTAGCGCCATTGGTGGGATGCAACTTACCACTACTGTTGAAGGACGTGAACGCTTCCCGGTTCGCCTTCGCTATGCACGCGAATACCGTGATAATCCAGAAGATCTTAAGAAGATACTTATTCCTACTCCGTCGGGCACACAAATTCCATTGGGTGAATTGGTAAACATTCACTATACCCGGGGGCCACAAATGATTAAAAGTGAAGATACTTTCCTTGTGGGATATGTCATTTTTGATAAAAAGGAGGGATTTGCTGAAGTGGATGTGGTTGAAAATGCACAGGCCTATTTGAAAGACAAAATTGATAACGGAAAACTTAGTTTACCTGCCGGGGTGAGTTTTGTTTTTACGGGTAATTACGAAAACCAGATCAGGGCCACCAAACGCCTGATGATTGTAGTGCCCATTTCGCTGATTATCATTTTTCTAATTCTTTATTTCCAGTTCAGGTCAGTCACTTCAACTACTCTCATATTTACCGGAATTGTGGTTGCCCTGTCGGGTGGATTTATTATGCTCTGGCTTTACGGACAGCCCTGGTTTTTGGATGGTTCACTGGCCGGATTGAATCTCAGGGAATTATTCCAGGTACGAACTATAAATCTCAGTGTGGCGGTCTGGGTTGGCTTCATTGCCCTGTTTGGGGTTGCCACCGATGATGGGGTTTTAATAAGCACCTATATAAAACAACTGCAGGATAAACGTTATCCCAAAACGGTAAAAGAGGTACGGGCATTGGTTCTTGAAGCCGGATCAAAAAGGGTTCGCCCGGCGATCATGACCACCGCAACCACTATTATCGCCCTGATCCCGGTTCTAACTTCTACAGGTAAAGGATCTGATATTATGGTTCCTATGGCCATCCCATTGTTCGGTGGCATGACCATCGAAGTGTTAACCATGTTTGTTGTTCCGGTGCTGTATAGTATGTGGCAAGAGGGCAAAGTGAAAAGAGAATTAAAACAACATAAAGCCTAAAATCATGAAGAACAATAAAATTATAATCGGAATCCTTGTGTTGTTGATTTCTTCGATGGTTAACGCACAGGATGACCTGAACAGGTATTTGCAAATGACTGCCGAAAACAATCCAGGTTTACAGGTTAAATTCAACGAATACATGGCTGCACTGGAAGTAGCGCCACAGGTAAAAGCCCTGCCTGATCCGCAGATGGCATTTGGCTATTTTATTATGCCTGTGGAAACACGTAATGGACCTCAGCAATTTAAACTTTCGGCTTCGCAGATGTTTCCCTGGTTTGGTACGAACAAAGCCAAAGAGAATGTAGCAATACAGGCTGCACAAGCAAAATTTGAAGCTTTTGAGGAGGCCAAGTCAAAGCTGTTTCACGAGGTGAAGGCCACATATTACAATATCTATTTTAACAGGAAAGCGATGGCAATTACATACGAGAATATGAATATCCTCGGCACATTCCAAAAACTGGCCAATATAAAATATGAATCCGGAATGGTTTCGGCAGTTGATGAATACCGCATCGAAATTGAAATTGGTGAACTGAATAATCAACTGGCTTTACTTCAAGACAAACAAGGAGTGCTGGAAGTTGTGTTCAATAATTTACTTAATGTAAGTGCTGATGAACCAGTTATAACTCCAGAATTGTTATGGGATGATGACTTCCCATTTACAAAACAAGCCGCCATTGATTCCATAAACCATATAAACCATCAGCTGTTAAACCTCGATTTCCAGCTGGCAGCCTTACACTCCCGACAAGAGGTGGCTTCAAATATGGGAAAACCAGGATTTAAAGTTGGCATAGATTACATAATCGTAGGAAAAGGAGAAAACAATCTTGCAGGAACCGATGCATTGATGTTCCCGAATATTGGCATCACTATACCACTTTACCGGAACAAATATAAAGCAATGGTAAGGGAAGTGGCTTATCTGACCGCTGCAAAAGCAAACGAGAAAGTGGATAAAATAAATGTGATCGAAACCATTTTCGAAAATGGCTGGAAAGAATACCTTGATTCTAATAGAAGGATTGAGCTATATAATTCTCAACTAAACCTTGCCTTGAAGTCGGTAAAACTTCTTGAAACCGATTATGCAACAGGAAATAAAAACTTCGAGGAGATACTGCGTATGGAGCGCTTGGTACTAAAATTCAACCTCGAACTGGAAAAAGCAAGAGCTGATAAACAGGCAGCTATTTCATTCATCAATTATTTAATGGGTAAATAACGAGATATCATGAAAAATATAATTTCAAAAATAAAAGAGAATTTTATACTGGTAATTGTGGTCTTTATTCTCGGATTGCTGATGGGTTGGGTTTTCTTTCATTCCTCAGGAGAAGCAATAAACACAAGCCAGGAACTTAACGGGCATGAAGGCCATGTTCATGAATCTGCTGAGCCTACCACATGGACTTGTTCTATGCATCCGCAAATTAAGCAGGATAAATTTGGTTTGTGCCCCATCTGCGCTATGGATCTTATTCCCTTAGCGCCCATGAGTGCAAGTGGTGATGGTGTTGATCCCAATGAAATCGTGATGACCGAATCTGCTGCAAAACTGGCCGAAATCCAAACAATGATAGTGGCCCGGGGTGTTCCTGAAAAGACAGTTTATTTACAGGGAAAAGTTCAGGCTGATGAGCGCAATATTGCGGAGTTGACTTCCCGTTTTAGTGGACGAATCGAAAAACTTTTTATCAACTTTACCGGGCAAAATGTATCAAAAGGAGAAAAGCTGGCTACCATCTATTCGCCGGGCCTGGTTACTGCACAACGGGAACTGCTTGAAGCTTTATCATTTAAGGAAACCCGCCCTTCCTTATATGCAGCAGCGAAAGGTAAATTAAAACTTTGGGATTTATCCGATGAACAAATTTCAGCCATCGAGGAAAAAGGCGAACCGCAAGTGTATTTTGAAATACTATCGCCAATAGCTGGAACTGTTTTTAAGCGCCATGTAACTATTGGGGATTATGTAAAGGAGGGGGCAGGTTTGTTTGAAATTATTGACCTGTCCAGGGTTTGGGTGATGTTTGATGCTTACGAAAGTGACCTGCAATGGATTAAACAGGATGATCAGGTGAGTGTTTTTGTACAGGCTTTACCGGGTGAAGAATTCACAGCCAGTGTTTCATATATTGATCCGTTTCTGGACGCGAAAACCAGGGTTGCCAAAGTTAGGGTGGAACTCCCAAACAAAGGTCAGAAATTAAAACCTGAAATGTTTGCAAACGGAATTGTAGAATCTCAAATTGCTGAAAGTAGCGACCAAATCCTTATTCCCAAATCAGCCTTTTTATGGACAGGAAAACGGGCTGTTGTTTATGTAAAAGTTCCAAATCGTGAAACACCATCCTTCTTATTCCGGGAGGTGGTTCTTGGACCAGAATCGGGAGCGTTCTATGTGATTACTGAAGGATTGGAAGAAGGTGAAGAAATTGCTGTAAATGGAGTGTTTAAAATTGATGCTGCATCACAATTGCAAGGCTTGCCGAGCATGATGAATCCAATGATCAATGGGGTAGCTTCTACAGAACATCAACATGGTGGGATGGATATCGCTGAAAATGCAGACGAAGTTTTTACCGTTTATGGGAATTGTGGTATGTGCAAAGATCGGATCGAATCGGCTGCTTTGAAAGTTGAAGGCGTGAAACAAGCAAATTGGGATGAGGACAGTAAGCTACTTCATCTAAATCTTGATGATGATGTTGATATTTCTGCAATACACAAAACAATTGCCGGTGTTGGGCATGATACAGATCTGGAAACCGCCATCGATGATGTATATGAAAACCTGCATTCTTGTTGTAAATACCTCAGGCCTGGTGATATGATTCATCAAGAATTTAAGGTATACGGCAATTGTGGAATGTGTAAAGATCGGATTGAGAGTGCAGCCATGGATATGGATGGGGTTTTTAAAGCTTCATGGGATTCGGAGACTAATATACTTCACCTTGAATACAACCCGGGGGAGGTAAGCCAGGACGAAGTTGAACAGGCTATTGCTGAGGTTGGACACGATACCGAGAATCACCGTGCACCGGATGAGGTTTATGAAAAATTACATGCATGTTGTTTGTATGACAGGACGGCTAAGAAATAAATCAAAAAAATAATTGAATTCGCCAATTAAAATAAAAACAGTTTTATTTATTAAACAAATTACAATTATGAAAATTAAAGCAAAATTAATCGTGGTATTTATGTTTCTTGGGATGGCTTCTGTATTCGCCCAGGATATTAAAAAAGAGGAGTTTAAAGTGTATGGTAATTGCGGTATGTGCGAAACACGAATTGAGGATGCAGCAACATCCATTGATGGAGTTACTTCTGCGAAATGGAATTCAAAAACTGAAATGATCAAGGTAACTTATGATGCATCAAAAACTGATCTTGACAAAATTCATCAGGCCATTGCTGATGTGGGCCACGATACAGATTTGAAAAAGGCTGACGATAAAACTTACGACAATCTCCATGGTTGCTGTAAGTATGACCGGCCGGAAAAGGAAGAAGAATAAGAGGGTAAAGATTATTAGGGGGATACTTTAGTCCGCCCAGACTGAAAACATTTTTCGGTCTTGGGCTAGACTTTTAGTGCTGAAATTCACAAATCGAAAACTATTAAAAGGATTATATTTAGGATTTAGGTTTTGTACGAGAGATGTTCTTTATGATAATTTGATAATGTGCAGATGAGAAAATATAAAATTTATTTAATTGTATTGTCGTTTAAGTGCATGTAATGAATTAATATGCCAAAGGGAAAAAAAGTTTTGCATAAATTGAACCTTTTATTGTTTGGCGTGTACCGAGGTATTTAGAGAATAATTATGGAACAAATTGAAATTTCCCGGAAAGTATTGATAATTGGGTTAATATTGTTAATTGCCGGCTTCATAATAATGGCCCTTGGAACAGATACATACAGCTTTTGGAAGATTACCCTGGCACCGATTGTGATCCTGGCTGCCTTTTGTGTAATTACCTACTCGGTAATGCATAAAAAATGAAACTTACATGTTGAAATTTAAACCTCTTGATTATCCGAAGTTCACCGACGAAAAGTTGGTTGTTGCCATTATAAATGGCGATACCAGGGCGTTTAATGAACTTTACACAAGGTACAATGAGCGCATGTTGTATTATTTCTACAGGATGTTGGGGAACGACAGGGAACTTGCACAGGATTTTTTACAAGACCTTTTTTATAAGATTATTGACAAACCTCACTTATTCGATACAAACCGGAAATTCGTCACATGGATTTTCAGTGTTGCGCATAATATGTGTAAAAACGAATACCGGAACAGGGCTGTTCGGAGCAATATAGAAATAGTTGACAATACAGATTGCTTTCCACAAGAAGATGATAACGCAGCGGATTTAACATACCGGTTAGAGGATGTTTTTAATTGTTTAAATGAATTTGATGAAATGCACCGGACAGCATTTCTGTTAAAATACCGTGAAGGATTAAGTATTGATGAAATTAGCTCAATACTTGAACAACCTTCTGGAACCATTAAATCGAGGCTTTTTTATACAAGAAAAAAAATTCAAAAACAGCTGCAGGATAAAGCTAATTGTAGTTACGAACATAGGAGCCAAGTTAAAGATAAAAGCTAGCTGCTGAGAAAACGAAAAATAACAGATGATGGATAATTTTGAAAAGAATATTACTACCCAAATGCAAAACGACAAATTGCATTTTAGTACCGATAACGAAATTCAGGCCCGGCTGATTTACCATATGCAATTAAAATCATCGGAATCATCGGTTCGTAAAAATCAAATTTTACCTTCATTAAGTGCAATCCTTGCCACAAAACTTATTGCCTGGAAACTGGGAATTGCAGCCTTACTTCTTATTTCTTTTATGGGGTATAATCGTTTTAACCATACACAAACAATTACTTCTGTTGCCGACACGGCACAGGTAATCAACACAATTGACACAACTAATATAATTTTTGAGGATTCGGTATCTTTCAATTAAACCTAAAGAGCCTTGCAATAAGAAGTGTGAATTAGAGTTCAAACCAACATTGAAATTCTCAGCACATCAAAAAAAATCGATCCGGAAGCCTCCAACCAGTTAAAAAAATTGCTCTGTACTTTCGATAAACCTGACATTCAAGGATTTGTTATATTTTCCGGAAATACGAATTATTTCTTGAATTAAAATTACCTGGAGTTGGGTTTCGGTACTCATATTATCAGCGTTCAGGGGCTCACCCTGTAAGTAAAATCTCAAATTCTGGCTGGAGCTTTTATGAATACTTTCAACAAGTATATCTCCTTTTGTTTTCTGTCCTAAACTATAATAACACTGAGCCAGTTTTGCGGAATAATATCCATGTGGAAACCTGGATTCCGGAAAAATGTGCAGTGCAAGATCAACCAGGTTCTCAGCCTTACTGTTTTCTCCCACACTGATTAGTTCGTTAGCTACCTCGACAAACATTTGCCTGAATCTGAATGCGCCGGCCATATGTATAATTGTATGATCGATAAACACATTCGGATCATTTACTTTACCCCAGGTAAATTGTTCTGTGATGAGGTTATACTGGTGATTTGCAAATGCTTTTCGATCATGCAACAAATTTGTGTTTTTGTATGGGAGCAGACGAAACAACATTCCCTCACGATGCACATATTCGGCCAAACCAATGTCGTCAAACATTGAAGGATAAATTGTATATACAGGACGACTCCAGTTGTTATTTGCCAGGATGTCAAGGATGAGCAGTTCATCACGGGTTAAAAAGTTTTTGTTAATCGTAAAATCGATTGTTGCAGGCAAATCGTTTCTATTGATTTGTAAGTCTTCATTTTGTGCGACAAAATTGTCTGCATTAACTGCTAGTGATAGATTTTTACCGGGAATGTAATTAAATATTTCTCCATCGCTTGTTTGTACCTGGGTACGCTTATTGTTATTTTTAATAAAACCGACCATTTCTTTTACATCAATCGAACTATCGATATGTGTCATTACCGGAAAATACTGATTTGTTTTTAACAACAATTCAGCATCATTAAAGGATATGGGTACACTTCCACAACCTTCGTATTTATAATTCATTTGGTTTCCATACCAGTCGATTGGCAAAAAGGTAGTAAGCACTTGCCGCACATCGGTCCTATAACCTTCAACTTGTTGCAGGTACCAGATTGGGTAGGTATCGTTGTCGGCAGTGGTAAAAAGTATGGCATTTTCTGCGCAGGAATTTAGCATGTTTTTCCCAAAGTCACGTGCTGCATATCTTCCCGACCGGTTATGGTCATCCCAATTCTCGATGAACAATATACCCGGTACCAGAAAAATGAGTAATACTGACACTACCCATTTTGTTAATGGCCTCTTCATGAGCTCTGCGGTAGTTTGTAATATGGATGCAGCGCCCAATCCTATCCACAGGGTAAAAACCAAAAACGATCCAACATGTACATAATCGCGCTCACGTGGAGTTATGGGAACTTCGTTGAGGTAAATTACAATTGCCGGGCCCGTAAACATAAACAAGGTCAGGGCTACTATAAAGTTCTGTTTGTCATGTTTCAGATGGAAAATTATACCCAGTATACCTATGAGTAAAGGTAGAAGGAAGTAGCTGTTTTTAGCTTTATGGTTTTTATATGAATCAGGCAAGTGACTTTGATCACCCAGGTGCCAGTTATCCAGGATAGGCAGGCCCGAAATCCAATTGCCTGAATACTTACCGCCATATCCCTGAATATCGTTTTGCCTGCCTGAAAAGTTCCACATAAAATACCTGAAATACATATGTCCCAGTTGGTACTTTATAAAAAACCTAAGGTTGTCAGCAAAAGTGGGTACACGAAGAGTTTTTTGGCTTCCGTCAGTTCCTGTAATCTTTACTTTTCGCCCTTTAATATCCACCCATCGATTATAGGCATCTACATGACGGGCCTCCATGCTAGCCATACGAGGAAACAACGTCAGGGTTTGTTCATCAAAGGAATATTCAGGATTTAACTCGTCCTGAAAATAGGTTTTATTGTAGAGCTTATATGTATTGCGCTTTTTTGAATCTGTTATTGGTGAATTATAATTGTTGCCAAAAATTAATGGCCTCTGACCATACTGCTCACGATTTAAATAATCAACCAAGCCAAATACATTTTCTACATTGTTGATATCCACAAATGGATTATCGGCCGAACGAATAACCAAAATGGCGAAAGAGGAATAGCCCACCAACCAGAAAGAAAACAGGACGAGAACAAACCGCAACACAAACCTTTTTGTTTTTCCGAAATATGTTATCAACATGAGTATTGCCGATACCAGCAAAAGAATAAATGCAATAACCCCGGAGTAAACCGGTAGTTTTAATGTATTTACAAACAACAGGTCGAACCAGGCAGCTGATTTTACTACTCCCGGAATTATCCCGTAAACAAATACAACAATCATCAGTACCGACAAGCAAAGCGTAATTATCATATTCCGAAGAGTATGCCTGAAGTGCTTGAAATAAATTACCAGCGACATGGCAGGCAAAGCGAGCATATTTAACAGGTGAACACCAACCGACAAACCCAACAGAAAGAAAATAAGTATCAGCCATCTGTTTTCTGGCCAGCCTTCTTTTTCCTGATCATACCTTGTGATACACCAGAAAACAAGCGCTGAAAAAAAGGAGGATGTTGCATAAACTTCAGCTTCAACGGCCGAAAACCAAAAACTATCGGTAAATGCGTAGGATAAAGAACCCACCAGCGAAGCCACCAGGGCAACAAAGTGTGAACTTTGGATAGAGTTGTCAGCATTTGTATTTTGCATGAGTTTACCCACGAACCAATAAATAATATGAAACAGCAACAGTATGGTTAAGGCACTTGCAACTGCAGATAAAGCATTAATGGCCATGGCCACATTTTCGGTATTTCCGGCAGCAAAGAGGCTAAATAGCCTGCCCAGAAGCATGTATACCGGGGCTCCTGGCGCATGGCCCACCTCCAGTTTATAGGCACAGGCAATAAACTCGCTGCAATCCCAAAAGCTGGCCGTTGGCTCCAGGGTTAAAAGGTATGTTATTAGAGCTGTAAGAAATGCCAGCCCACCGAAAATTTTCTGCTGCAATCTTTGTGTCATGGGATTTTGTTTTAAACTATACCATGAATACACGCCCAAAAAGAAAGGTTCATTCAATGAATGTATTAATCGATATAAATTTCATGAAAATATTCGTTGCAAGTAAAAATGTTTCTACATTTGCCCACGCAAAACCATTGGATGTATAGAATTAAACTGGATATTGTTAAGTAAATAACTCTCGGCAGTCAGCCGAAGGTTATCCTTTTAGTTTTCCCTGGCATATTCCTGCCGGGATTGTTTTCATTTTTTTTTAAATAAAATCCGAAGCCTGGCAAACTGATAAATTGCATATTTGTATCATGGCTTCAACAAAACAAATTTTATCATCATGAGTGACGAAAATAAATCAATTCACGAATTTGACGTAAATTTAATTTGCGAGTATTATTCTAATCTTGAACGGCAAGGGCCCGGTAGTCCTGAAGTAACTATTAAAGCGCTGAGCTTTATTGATGGGCTGACAAATGAATCGCGTATTGCCGATATTGGATGTGGGACAGGAGGCCAGACAATGGTATTGGCCCAGCATGCACTAGGGAATATAACAGGCATCGACTTGTTTCCCACCTTTATTGACCTTTTCAACCAAAATGCCGTTAAACTAAATCTTCAGGACAGAGTGAATGGTATCGTTGGTTCAATGAAAGAACTTTCTTTTCAGGAGAATGAACTGGACCTGATCTGGTCGGAAGGGGCCATTTATAATATTGGTTTTGAACGTGGCTTGAATGAGTGGCGGAAATTCCTGAAGACCGGAGGCTATATTGCTGTTTCGGAAGCGTCGTGGTTCACCACGGAAAGGCCCGCTGAAATTGATGAATTCTGGCAGGATGCATATCCGGGAATAGATATTGTTTCGAACAAACTTGAACAAATGGAAAATGCTGGTTATGTTCCTGTCGCTTCATTTATATTGCCTGAAAACTGCTGGACTGAACATTTTTATGCTCCGCAGGTTTCTGCCCAGAAAACCTTCCTGAAGAAGAATGCAGGGAATAAAACAGCCCATGAATTTATTACAAACCAACAGCATGAAACAAAATTGTATTATAAATACAAATCGTTTTATGGCTATGTTTTCTATATAGGGAAAAAGATTTCATAAGTAATACCAATTTCAGCATTACCACGGAGGCACTGAGACACAGGGTTTGGTGAAGATATACAGATTATACCACTTCTTTGTTTCTCCCTGCCTCTATGGATAACGAAAGATTTTATCATTAACAACAAAATTGGAATTACCGCTGAGAAAAGGAGGCGTGGAGTTTAGATGAGGTTTTTATATTTTTAATTTTCTCTTTACCTCAAAGGTCAACAGTTAAATTAAAAATCATCATGTGACCCCTTAAAATACCTCAAACCTGTCCCAATCCAAACTAAATTTGAATTTTTTCCTGAAGTTTAGGAGGTCGTTTTTTTTGAGTAGAAAGGTAATAAGCTCTTCTTTGAATGGGCTGGTACTGGCAAGCACATCTCCCATATGATCTATAATCATAGAATCGCCCAAATGCGAGATGCTGTTCCCATCATTACCTACACGGTTTACGCCCACAACATAAGCCTGGTTTTCGATGGCGCGGGCAATGAGCAGTTGTTTCCAGGCTTGATTCCTTGCTTCGGGCCAGTTTGCAACATAAATTAAAAGATCATATTCATATTCACCATCCAGCAGACGGTTTTTACTCCATACCGGGAAACGCAGGTCGTAGCAAATAAGCGGGCAAATCTTCCAGCCTTTCAATTCGACTATTATTTTTTTATTTCCACCTTTAAAAACCTGCCACTCTTTCCCAAGCCTGAACAAGTGCCGCTTGTCGTAAAAATCATAGGATCCATCGGGCCTGACCCAATAGAGGCGGTTAAAGTAATTTTGGTCGACTTGTGTTAAAATACTTCCGGTAACCACGCAATCGAGTTGCGCAGCTTTTTCTTGCATCCAGGTCAAGGAAAAGCCCCCAACCTTTTCGGCAATCTTTTCGGGATTGATGGAAAAACCTGTGTTAAACATTTCGGGTAGCACAACAAGGTCGGTTGGTTTGTGTACCTGCTTCAGTTTATCGTCGAAATTAAGCAAGTTGGTTTCAGTATCTTCCCAGGCAAGATTGCTTTGTATGATAGATATGCTTAAATCTTGCATAATATCTCAGCAGCTTTTTTCAGGGTTTCTTCTTTCTTGGCAAAACAGAACCTCAATATTTTGTCATCACGTCCATCCCTGAAAAATGGTGACAATGGGATAGATGCGATTTTTTGCTCATTAACGAGCCGTTTAGCGTAATCCATATCCTGTTCATCAGAGATGGCACTGTAATCAAGGCATTGAAAATACGTTCCGTGTGATGGGATGATTTTAAAACGAGAGTCTTTGATCAGATCGACGAACGAATCCCTTTTCTTCTGGTAAAATGCGGGTAGGGACTTATAGGTATTTTCGTTTTTAAGGTATTCGGCCATGGCCATTTGGATAGGAGTATTAACAGCAAAAACCACCCATTGATGCACCTTTCTGAATTCATTCATCAGGTTTTCGGGAGCCAGCACATAGCCAATTTTCCAGCCTGTAGCATGAAATGTTTTGCCAAACGATCCTATTGCCAGGCTGCGTTTTGCGAGCCCTGGGAAACGGCAAACACTCTGGTGCTGCTCATTGTCAAAGATCAAATGTTCATAAACTTCATCACTTAATATCAGGATGTCAGTATTGGCTGTAAGTTTCTCCAATTGTAATAAATCATCTTCTTCCAAAACAGCCCCCGTGGGATTATGCGGTGTGTTGATCACAATCATGCGGGTGTGGTTGGTTACCAGTCGCGCAACCTTTTGCCAGTTGATCTTGTAATCGGGCATTTCCATCTGTGCATGCTTTACAGTTCCGCCGTTTACTTTTACCGCAGGGGTGTAAGCATCGTAGGCAGGGTCGAAAACAATCACTTCATCATCATCTTTCACAAACGCAGCAATAGCTGTGTAAAGGGCTTGTGTTGCGCCAGCTGTAATATTGATCTCCTTATCAGGATCATAAAAAATCCCGTGGTCTTGTTCCACCTTTTTCGAAATGGCTTCTCTGAGGGCAGGAACTCCAGGCATCGGAGCGTATTGGTTGTGCCCTTTTTTCATATAGTAATTTACCAGGTCGATCAACTCGTTGGAAATGTCAAAGTCAGGAAAACCCTGAGAGAGATTCAATGCATTTTCCTCGACAGCAAGTTTTGCCATCACTGCGAAAATCGATTCACCCGACCGGGGTAGTTTGCTTCTTATGGAGCCACTGTATTTCATCACATAGAATTTTCAGCAAATGTAAGAAAGTTTGGAGTGGATGGAGTCATAGGTTCAAAGTCCAAAGTTCGGAACCTGTTAGTTTCGGTTAAACAAATCTCTTTCATTCGGTACTTGTTATCTGATGTTTGCCGCTTTATCCTGAAATCCCATAGTAAATGCAAAAGGTTTATCATCTACAACATATGTAGGCATGGCTTTATCTGTGGAATAACCGGCTTCCTTTGCTATTTTTTTCCATTCAGTAATTGGTGTGTGAAAATCGATACGATTGAGCCTATCCTGTTTAATGATGTTGATGGCTTCGGAAATGGGGAAAAGATAAAGGCATAACTTTTTGTCTTTCTCAGAAACCGGCAATTTGAAAATATCCTTGCAAAAAATACCATAACTCTTGGCAACGGAAAAAATCAATTCAGGGGAATCTTTTTCAGGGAGGTCATGGTTCCAATCCACTTCTGTTAAAACAAGATGAGGAGAAAAGGTCCTCAATTGTTTTAGCATCGGAATTTTTTGTTCCCAGGGCATATGATGTATCGAAAGTGCAGCATTAATAAACCATACCGGGGTGTTTTGTTTGATCAGTTCTACCTGCTCAGTTGTAATTTCCTGGATTTTACAGCAGATGGTAATAATTTCGGTTTGGACTTCAATGTTTTCTTTGCAATACTCCGAAGCAGTTTTGAGCATATCCTCAAAAGGATCAACAAACACCAACCTTATGGAATTGAATTGATGCACAGAGGCAATTTCATTTACAATCTTCGCGATTAAACTTCCGTTTCCAGGGCCTATATCGATGATGGTTGCCGGAGATTCAGAATCAGGTGGCGGAATATTTTCAAGGATTTTGATAGTGTTTTGAATGGCTCTGGCTTGGTGGATTTGAAAAAATTCAGTTCTGGAATAAATGTCATATGGTGCTGCACTTTTAAACACTTTCCCGTCAGGTTCAAACACACCATAGTCTTCAAGATAAGTATACATAATGGAGCAAAATGTATCTTCTTTGTTCAACTTGAATAGCTGCATGGCGTCCTGTATTTTGTTACGAGACGCCAGAATGCAAGCGGCATAAGTAAAACTAAAGTTTGGCTCTTGAAGGTTGGGTTGAATCGTTTTACACAGATTGAGGAGTTCAGTATACACAAAATCTTTTTTTACAGCATCCTTGATTAGGATTAAGTGGTTCATTTCAGAATTATTGAGGAACATTTTTTTGGTTTTTGATGAACAATGTAGGAATGATTTACAAACTTAACCTTTCCTGAAAAATAATTTATAGACCAGTACTAAATAACAATTACTTAATTTTCGGGTATGCCCGAATATTGTATTTTTGCCCGCTGAAAACTAAAAATACGACAGATATGAAAACAATAGATGATCTGAATTTTAAAGGAAAGAAAGCAATTATAAGGGTTGACTTTAATGTGCCCCTGAATGACAAATTTGAAATTACCGACGAAACTAGGATAAATGCTGCTATCCCAACTATAAAGAAAATTCTTGGCGATGGGGGTAAGGTTATTTTAATGTCACACCTTGGACGCCCTAAAACAGGACCGGAAGATAAGTTTTCACTAAAGCATCTTGTGCCAACCTTATCAGAAAAGCTGGGTGTTGATGTAAAATTTGCAAGCGATTGCATTGGTGAAGTGCCACAAAAAATGGCAGAAGAATTAAACAATGGCGAAGTGTTGTTGCTTGAGAACCTGCGCTTTTATAAAGAAGAAACTAAAGGTGACGAAGATTTTGCTAAGCAGTTGGCAAAACTTGCTGATGTTTATGTGAACGATGCATTTGGTACAGCACACCGTGCACATGCATCTACAACAATTATTGCCCGGTTTTTCCCAGGTGATAAATACTTTGGTTATGTGATGGCCAACGAACTGGAAAATATCAACAAGGTATTGAAGGACACAAAAAGACCTTTTACGGCGATTCTTGGCGGGGCGAAAGTTTCGGGTAAAATCGAGATCATCAAAAACCTGCTCGACAAAGTGGACAATCTCATTATCGGCGGAGGCATGATGTTTACCTTTATAAAAGCCATGGGTGGCAATGTTGGAAACTCATTGATTGAGGAAGATTTGATAGATACAGCAAAGCAAGCCATCGAAGATGCAAAAGCCAAGGGTGTGAATTTGTTAATTCCTGTAGATGCAATTATTGCTGATAAATTTGATAACGATGCAGATAGGCTTGAGTGTGCTGCCGATGATATTCCCGATGGATGGATGGGGCTTGACATTGGAGAAGAGTCACGTGATGGTTTTGCTGAAGTTATCGAACAGTCAGCAACCATATTATGGAATGGCCCCATGGGTGTTTTCGAAATGGAAAACTTTGCACAGGGAACAAAAATGATTGCCGAAATTGTAGCTGAAGCTACTGACAATGGTGCTTATTCATTGATTGGTGGTGGCGACTCTGTGGCAGCCATCAACAAATACAACCTGGCAAAAAGGGTAAGCTATGTTTCCACCGGCGGTGGCGCCATGTTAGAATTTATTGAAGGAAAGGAATTGCCGGGGGTAAAGGCTATAGAAGAATAAAGTTTGAAGATTATTGCATAACCACGGTCAGATGAATTTCTGGTCGTGGTTTTTTTATGGCTTAGCCAAAAATAATCCTAGCATTTGGCAAGCAAAATTTACTTTCTAGCGAGTGTTTCAGGTTTCAGATTACAAGTTCCAAGTGGAAAATACCTGCAACCTGAAATCTGCAACAGGTTATTACCTGATTTCGCTGGATAAGCGGTAGAATTTTTCACCTTTCCATCCCCACGTTCTTCCTCCACTTAATAATTCCCATCACCTACTGGATAGATCCCCGCATTTACTTATCTCTTTCATTTCAGCCTTTTGTGTATTGTACTTTTACATTACATAAAAACCCATAGTTAGTTTTGTGTTCTAAGTTCATGGTTCAGATTTGCTTGACAGACTTTGAACTCTGAACACAGAACTTGCAACAAAAAAGGAGTTCATCATGAAAAAGTTAAGCCTATTAATTGCGACATTCCTGATCATATCATTGACTGCTATGATACCTGAAGAAAAACCTGACAACCAGGAACCAAAGCCATTCGATCGGGATAATTCTCAGCCCAAGTTTTACAAAGGCCAAATTTGCATAAAGGTAAAAGAGGAAATTAAAGACTTACCCCAACAAAAAGGAAATGTCGTATTTAATATTCCTTCGCTTGATTCTAAAGCCAGCAAATATGAAGTAGATCTTTTGGAGAAACGCTTCCGGTTTAATCCTAATAGAATGAAAAGTGGAATGCCTGACTTGTCAAGAATATACCGTATTGAGTTCCCAGTGAATTATTCTGTAACCAAAGTGGCTAGTGAATTTTCAAAAGACCCAAACATCGAATACGCGGAACCTATTCCAATAATTCATCCTTTAGTTATACCAAACGACCCAATGTTCGGTGATTTGCATCACCTGACGCAAATTAAAGCAGATTCGGCATGGGAAATCCACAAAGGAGAAAATGGTCCTGAGGATATCATTATTGCAATTGTTGATTCAGGAACAGAATGGGATCACGAAGACCTGGTGGATAATATTTGGCAAAATTTGGGTGAAGATATTGACAGTGACGGCAGAACAATTGAGTTTATCGGCGGTGAATGGGTGCTTGACCCGGGTGATGAGAATGGTGTAGATGATGATGGAAATGGTTATATTGATGATTTTATTGGGTGGAATTTCTATTTGAATAATAATGATCCCAATCCTATACCGGGAACATTTAGTTGGCAACATGGTACTTTAATGGGAGGATACGCAAGTGCTTCAACCAATAATAATGTTGGGATTGCCAGCATTAGCTGGAACCTGAAGATATTACCAATACAGGCAGGTTGGGAAAGCGAAGTCCTGCAATCGTACAACGCTATGATTTATGCTGCAGAAAATGGTGCAGATGTAATCACAAATAGCTGGGGAAATTACGATTGGTTTTCCCAATCCAATTATGAAGCTGTGATTTATGTAAAAAGCCTGGGAAGTATTATTCTGGGTGGGGCGGCTAATTCAAATCAAACCCGACTAATGTATCCTGCAGCTTATCCTGGAGTTCTGGGAGTTGCCGCCTTAAATAACAATAATGAGAAGGCATACTATTCAAATTATGGTCCTCATATAGCAATTTCCGCTCCTGGTGGTGAAGGTGCTTACCTTTTAAAAACTACAGATGTAAATAATACTTATTCATCTGCATCAGGTACATCATGTGCGACACCAATTATAGCTGGATTGCTGGGTCTGGTAAAATCCTATCACCCTGAGTGGACTTCCGACCAGGTGATAACTCAGGTGTTAAGCACAGCGGACACAATTGATGATATTAATCCCGGTTTTGAGAACCTATTGGGTGCAGGTTGCATTAATGCATTCAGAGCCTTGGATGAATCGGGTGTCACACTCCAGCAGGAGATAGCCCTTGATTTGTTTTTTGCAGACTTTCAGGATTGGGATGGCAATCATGTTGCCGAGGAAGGAGATACGATCAGCCTGAGTTTAAAACTTATAAACTATAATTATGGAATAGGTACTGATGATGCAACTTTTACACTTATGACAGAAGATACTGACATCACAATTATAAATGATACTTATACAGGAGATATTCCGGCTGATGATTATTTTACCATGGAAAATGCATTTGAGTTTATAATCTCAGAACAGGCTACTACACATTTTGCCGATTTGAAACTCATTACAATTGCTGATAAAGAAATCACCTGGGGTGATACCATTTCTATTGAAATTTTAATAGAACCTTCAGGAATTCTTGTTTACCAGGGAGAGGGTTTGGGTAACGCATATAGCGGAGATTTAATTTATGAATTTCTATATGAAAAAGGCTTTGATGTTTTATACACCTCTTCATTTCCTTCCTCATTAATAGGATTTGATGCAGTATTCCTGTCATTTGGTAATCATGGGATGACTCTTAGAGAAGGGACCGCTGTTAGCATGAAAATGACACAAATTATTGCAGAATATATTTACCAGGGAGGAAGAATTTATGTTGAATGTGGTTCATTTTTCGGTTCACAGTCGTTTTTTGGATATCCTGATTATGCGGAGATCATAGATTTGTTTGGAATAAACGAAACCCATGCTCCAGTATATTCTAATGTTATCACCAATCTGTCAGGTATGCCAAATTCATTATGCCATGACCTTATCTTTACAGCTTCAACCCAAAATCTGAACTGGTTCATTGATGTAATGGTACCTAATGAACATGGTATTGAAGCCCTTGAAGAAGATAATTATGGAACCGTTGCTATTCAGGGAGAAGGTGAATATGGCCAGAAAACTTTTGCTTTCTCGTATGCCCTGGCAAAGTTGGTGGATGGAGAACCGCCAAATGTTCGCGACACTGTGCTGGCAAGGATTGTGAACTTTTTTGAACTTGAACCTGAGACACCCAACAACTTCATTAATATTCCTGGAGATTACCCCACAATCCAGCAAGGGATTGATGTTGCAGATAATGGTGATACCATTTTGGTCGCTCCCGGCACCTATGTCGAAAACATTAATTACAATGGAAAGAACATCACCGTGGCATCTCATTATTTAACTACAAATGAACCTTCATACATCTCACAGACTGTGATTGACGGGGATAGCATTAGTAGTGTGGTGACTTTTGAAAACGGCGAAGATTCAACAGCAGTGTTAAATGGTTTTACACTTACCAATGGTGCAGGTACACCATACATGGGTCCTTTTCCTAACTTCTGGGGCACGAACGGTGGTGGATTATTTATTATCGGCTCTCATCCAACGATAAAAAATGTTTGCATCAAGGGGAATTCCGCTACCTGGGGTGGTGGGATTTATGTAGGTTTTTCAGGCAGTCCCAAAATGGCTGGCATTGTTGTTACCGAAAATATCGCAAGAAACGGAGGTGGCCTTTATTTCAATTCCCAATACACAACCTTCAACCCCATCAACCGTTGTAATATTTACGAAAACTATGCTTTATATGGTAACGACCTTTGTGCTGATTCAAACATCGAAATTGTAGCAGATACTTTCAGTGTTTTATTTCCGACAGAATATCATGCCTACCCAATCGAAAATTTTGAGTTTGATATTTTAAATGGGATGATTGAACAGGAGAATGCCGACCTTTTTGTTTCACCAACCGGCGATAACTCGCATAGTGGCCTGTCCACAAACGAACCTTTGAAGAACATTAGATGCGCATTTTCAAAAATATTGGCCGACGAAACCAATCCACACACAATATATATTGCCGATGGAATTTATGGGCCTGATGCTACCGGAGAGGTTTACCTCTTAAACATCCCAAACTATGTTAGCCTGGTTGGTGAATCAGAAACCGGAACTATCCTTGATGGAGAATGGCAAACAGCAGTAATAAGAACAATTTCAAATACCGGTTCATCCATTAAAAATATGACCATTACACATGGCCAGGGCGGTTCGGAAAGTACCGGGGGAAGTACTGCACCCTATGTCTGGGCCGGTGGAATAACCCTGCATGAAGGGTCAGACCTTTTGGTGGAAAATATTATTGTTACAAATAATTCATCCGGCTTTTATTGTACCAGTGGCTCCAGCCCTACAATTGAAAATGTTACCATTGATGCTAATGACGGTACCGGGTTGTATTGTAAATGGTCGTGCAATGCAACGGTTAGCAATACCAGTATTACCAATAATTCTGGTTCTGGAATAGTATGTAGCGGCTCCGATCCAATTCTGACTGATTTAACTATTACAGGCAATACAAATTCTGGTATTTGGTGTTATAGTTCAAGTCCGGTATTAAATAATGTCGCTATCATCAATAATTCCGCATACAACGGAGGTGGGATGCGTTGCTCATCGGGCAATACTGTAAGTTACCCCTCGCTCGAAAATGTTACCATAGCATATAATGCTGCTGTTAACGAAGGTGGAGGAATTTATTGTAAGACCAGTGCAAAACCGATTTTTGATACTGATAACCGCTGCAACATATACCTGAATGAAGCACCCCTTGGTAGCGATTATTATGCAGAAGTAGCCCAAAATGTTGTGGTGGATACATTTACTGTAATGAATCCTTCTTCATATCAAGCTTTCCCAAGACAATTTTATGAATTTGACATTTTGAATTCAAAAACAGAGTTGATTGACGCTGACCTGTACGTTTCAACTGACGGAGATAATTCAAACAGCGGATTAAGTGAGGAAGAGCCCCTGAAGAATATTGAATATGCCTTTTCAAGGATCATAGCAGATGCTGACCACCAGAATACAATACACCTGTTGGAAGGCATATACAGCACATCCACAACGGATGAGCCTTTCCCGGTTTACATGCTTGATTATGTGAATTTAAAAGGGGCATCGCAGGAGGGAGTAATTTTGGATGCTGAAGGGCAATCAACGGTATTGAGTATCAAAAATAACATCAGCAACCATATCAGTAATTTTTCAATAACCGGTGGTGATGGGAACCACTCAAACCCAACAAACCTGGCAGGAGGGATATCCATTTGGAACTCGAGTGTTAAACTTAAAGATATTTCAGTTCATGACAACACTTCCGGTGGCATTTCCATTTTGTGGGTCAGTAGTCCGGTACTGGAAAACGTATCCGTTGTCAATAACGGAGATGTCTGGCGAGGGGGAGGTATATATATAAGCGGGAATGGTTGTAATCCTGTTTTGAAGAATGTTTTGATTGCAGAGAACCAGGCAGAAAATGTAGCGGGTGGTGTTTATATCAGTAGCCATGCTGACCCCAAATTTATTAATGTCACCCTATCAGACAATTCTGCTACCACTGGAAGCGGAGGTATTTACAGCGATAGTTTTAATAATCCCGAGATTATGAATTCCATTATTTGGGATAATGATCCTCCTGAACTTTTTGGCACATTTACTATCAACTACTCCAATATTCAGGGAGGCTGGCAGGGAACAGGAAACATTGATCTCGATCCGCTATTTTCAGTAAACGGTGTACATCCCTTTTCCCTTCAGGATGAATCGCCTTGCATTAATACCGGAATACCTGATACCACCGGGCTGAACCTTCCTGAACTGGATTTGGCTGGGAATCCGCGTTTTTATGGTGGAAGGATTGAAATGGGGGCTTACGAAAATCAAAATATAATCATTGGGGTTGAAGAGTTCGATGTTCAAAGTTCAGTGTTCGAAGTTCGGTGTTATCCAAATCCATTCCAAAACCAAACTACCATCTGCTTTACCTTGCCAAAGGCCGGTTTTGTAAATCTTGAAATCCACGATATCACGGGAAATAAAACCGAAACTTTGCTAACTGGATATTTGCAGAAAGGGGAACATAGTTTTGTTTGGGAATCAGAGAGAATGAATGAAGGATTGTATTTATTGAGTTTGGAATCAGAAGGGTTTCTTGAAAGCAGAAAACTTCTGAAAATGGAATAGTCATAAATTGTACAAATATTCTTTCTTTAAAAACTGTCAGACAGTTGCCTTTCTTTTAATTTATTGAATAGAATGTGAATGAACAGTCAACTTAATTTACCATTACTAAACCGTCTGACAGTTGCCAAAGGTTACCAACTACTATTAACCATTAACTTTTGCAGGTGACTGTGGACTGGTGACGCCGACTGAAGACTGTTGACTGAAAACTAAGAACTGCTCACTGAGGACCGGATTTTGAGCATTGAATTTTGGAATTTGACCAACTATGCTTACTTTTAGAAAAAATATCAGTAATCAGATGCTCCGCACAATCATCATCGATGACGAAGCTCATATCAGGGATACGCTTGTTAGTATGTTGAATGATTATTGTCCGCAGGTAAAAATTGTTGGTGAAGCCAATAGTGTTACTTCCGGTATCATTACAATACAAAATAAGATCCCTGATTTAATCCTGTTAGATATTAAAATGGATGACGGCAGCGGTTTTGATCTTTTGCAACAGATTGACCCTATTAATTTCAAAATCATTTTCATCACTGCTTATGAAAAACACGCCATTGAGGCTTTTAAGTTCAGTGCGATTGATTATCTTTTGAAACCTGTAAATCCTGAGAAACTTGCTGAGGCAGTGCAGCGGGCGAAAAGATTAGTGCAACAAACATTTAACCGGCAATTGGATGCCCTGAAGGAGAATATCAGCCCTGTAAATACACAGAACAAAAAAATTGTTGTTAAAACTGCTGATAAAATTTACCTGTTGAATACCCATGATATCATTCATTGTCAATCTGATGATTGTTATACGTTTATTGAATCCCTTAATGAAGATAAGATAGTGGTATCGAAAGTGCTGAAAGAATATGATGAGTTACTTTCGAATCATGGTTTTATCAGGGTGCACAGGTCACACCTTGTGAATCTACAGCACATTAAGCGTTTCGAAAAGCAGGAAGGAGGATTCGTGGTTATGTCGAACGAGCAAAAAGTTCCTGTATCATCGCGAGCAAGGGAAAGGCTCCTGGAATTGTTTGATAAAATTACCTAAAACAAAAAATAATTCACATGATGCTTAGGATAGTTTTCGGTATGCTTTTAATATCCTCCTTTGGTGAAGGTTTCTCACAAAAATTCATCTACTTCCCCACCTGGGACACTGACAGTTTGCTTGAAATCCTTCCGGGTCAGACAGGAGAAGGAAGGGTTAACTCATTGAACAAACTGGCAACATCACTTTCGTATATCGATCAGGATTCCAGCATTATGTACACTGATGAAGCATTGGGAATTTCAAAGCAGATTGGTTATGATAAAGGAATTGCCAGGGCCTACGTAATTCACGGCTTTAATCAGGTATTCACTGGCAATTACCCCGAATGTGTAAAGTATTACCTGAAAGCTATACAATTGTACGACAAGTTAGGATTGGAAAAGTCGAAGGCTTCCGTACATTCACATATTGCTTTCGTAAACTACTATGCCAGGAATTATGAAAATGCTATTCATAATTGCAATAAGGCATTAAGTATTTATCGCAGGGAAAACGAAAATGAATCAATCATATGGCCGGTAAAAGATACTATGTCGATATATCAGCAACTGGCCCTTTGTTATTATCTTTCAGGTTCTTGCGATAAATCCCTTAACCTTACATTAAAATATTTGGATGTTGGCCGGGAAAATAATTTTGACAGGACTGATCTGTTTTTCAACCTGATATTGGCAGGCGAACGATATAGTTGTATTGGGGAACAAGACAGTGCACTTGTTTACCTGAACAGGGCCCTTGCTTTCCCTAACGAAAATCAAAACATTATTACATTAAAATACCGGGCATATAGTGCATTAGGTAAAATGTATTACCGTAAGGGCCCCGAAAAACAGGACTCAGTAATTATCTGGTTTGAAGAGGCCTATAAATATTATAACACGCGGGGTTTCTTATTCTGGGCATCAAATGTTGCCGAAACGCTTGGTCTTGTATATTATTTGAGAAATCAATTTGATACGGCACAACTTTATTTTCATAGTGCAGAAGGATTGATTAATGAAATGCTGGAAAAGCAATCGTGGTACAGGCACGATTCGATAATGCATATTGTAACCTGGGGCATGAAACTGTACGTCCCGATGCCACCTGATTTTTTGAAACAACTCATGTGGAGAAATGCCTCATCAGTTTATAACTATTTGTACCGGATAAATGATGTATTGGGGAATGCTGATAATGCGCTGCGATATCATATAGCTTATTCCAATGCAAATGATACCGTGAATAAAATTAGAAAAAGCGAGGAAATACTGCGATTGCAAACAAGTTTTGAAACCGAAAGATATAAAGGGCAAATAGAATCTCTGGCTCAGGAAAATGCTATTCAGTCTTTAAAATTGAAGCAATCAGGATATCTAATGTTTGGCCTGTTAGCGCTTGTTGTGGTAATCATATTGGCCGCCGTTTTTATTGTTCGGATAAATAAATTGAAGGGGCAGCGGCAAACACTTCTCTTACAGCAAAAGCTTTTCCGCTCACAAATGAATCCGCATTTTATTTTCAACTCCCTGGCAAGCATACAGAATTTTGTAGTGAAACAGGATTCCATGAAGGCGAACATTTATCTTTCCAGGTTTTCAGAGTTGGTCAGGTCTATTCTGGATAGTTCAGCCGAGGAATACATTACGTTTGAGAAAGAGGTGAATACCATCGAAAATTATCTCGAACTGCAAAAAGTCAGGTTCCCTGAAAAATTTAATTATTCGATTGATGTCGATGAAAGTATTGACCCTGAAAATATGATGATCCCACCCATGCTTGCCCAGCCTTTTATCGAGAACTCTATCGAACATGGGTTTAAACGCAAGCTTACCCGGGGTAAAATTAAAATTGGCTTTTCGATGAAAAGCAAGCTGATTGTTTTCGAAGTAGAGGATGACGGCATTGGAAGAGAAAAAGCGCAGGAGATTGGATATAAAATAAATAAGGATCACAGATCAATGGCAACGGATATTACCAGGGAGCGGCTAATGGTTTTAAATAAAAAACTTAGGCAAAAAATTACACTTGTCATCTCTGACCTGAAAAATGAAAGGAATCAACCGACAGGCACCAAGGTGGTTTTTGATATTCCTTTTAAATATGTTTAGAAAAATTACAGATTTTTCCTTTCAAAATTTCCGCTGTGCTCCAATTTTTTCAGTCGAAATGACAGGGCTGATTAATTATGAGGGAGAAGGGAGGGGCCAGGCGCGGAGCGCCTGGCCCCTCCCTTCTCTATTCCCCACAAGTCTTCCTGTCATTTCGATGGAGCGCAGCGACAGAGAAATCTGTATAATTCTCTATAGTCAGCCTGTTACAAATACTTGTTATTGATAAAAAAGTTGGCTGGTGATGAGAAGCTACTTTTGGCGAAATCAAGCCCAGGTGTCATATCAATCTGAGCGTCTTTTTTAATCTGGAACTCCGAAAGGGTATACGCGTAGGCAGTTTGAGTTATCTTTTCTCAGCAGCATCCCTTGCATACAGGTCGCACATGGTATTTTCGAAATGGCCCGAGTGGCCTTTCACCCATGCTACTTCAATATATTTCCCTTTGGTGAGTAGATCCATTTTTTTCCAGTGACCGATGTTTTTTGCGGGCTCCGCATTGGCAGTCATCCAATTATTCAGGCGCCAGTAAAATATCCATTCGGTCAGGCCTTTTCTTACGTATCTGCTATCGGTTACCAGCCTGATTTTATTGTAAGAATTTAATCTCTCAAGCCCAACTATCGCAGCTTCCAGTTCAGCCAGGCAATTGTTGTTTGCATTGCTGGCATTGTGATCCAGGTTGTATTGTCCGTCGGGTGATTTGATGACTGTTGCAACACCGCTGCGGTTTTTCTGTTCCAGGAAACAAGCATCTGTAAATATTTCATGAATAGCTGACTCACCCTTATCTATAATCCTGAGTTCATCATTATTGTTCCGTCGGTCGAGAACGATCACTTTCGACATCTCATTAAAACCAGCTACTTCTTTTTTATCTATCAAGATAAATTTCAGGCGGAATCCGGGGTAAAATGTATCTATTCGTTTGGTGTGCAGAATTTTCAGGATTTGGTCCCGATTCTCCATAATTTTTTGAGAAACAATATCTGTAATTGGAAAAACTAGTTTTCGCTTTGTGGGGCTGTATTCGAGTTCGGTATGCTGATCATGAAAGCTAATGCGATGCCGGAAATAACCATCTGATTCATCAAGGACTTCCATGTTAAAAACCAGCATATTCATTTCGATATGGTTTCTTTTTTAAGAATTAATCCCTCCACTTAAACCAGTTTGTCAAGACTTGCATCTTCTAACTTTTTCTTATAATCCTGCCATGAGGGATCATCAAAATCAATATTTTGGATATTCATCAGGATGAGTGGCGCGACTTGTGAAATTGGGGTATACAGCAGCGAGTTTTCCCGGGTATCTTTTTTAAGAATACTATCATTGCTGTCGATCATGTTGAAAAGCATGATGAGAACACTCATAATAACCACTCCTTTGAGGAATCCGAATATCAGCCCAAAAAATTTGTTGATAAACCCCAGCGCTGCAAGTGAGGCAATTTTGTCAAGCATTCTGCCGAGCAACGAAACTACCAGCACAACACCGATAAAGGTGAGAATAAAGGCGACTATAAAAACATACCTGTGGCTGATGTCGAAATATTCAAGTAAATAGCTGGCAACTATATCTGAAAAATATATGGCAAAATAAATCCCCAGTATCAAAGCGACCAGCGAAGCAACTTCCTTAATCAGTCCTTTCTTGTAACCTGAAAGGGCCAGTAATACGATTGGAATTGCAAGAATAACATCTAAAAAGTTCATATGTTTTAATGATTAAATGCGTAAATGTTTGAATGCAACAATGCTTCAATGTTTGAATGCGACAATGATTAAATTTAAAGAACGATAATATAATTTGCCCTTCATTACAGTTCCAACAACACCAACAAATACAATTCACTCTTTTTCCCCAATGCAACCTATCTACCCCATACCTTTTCACACCTACTTCAGCTTTCTCGTCAATTCCGATGAGAATGCAAATTCATTAATCTCCTTGTTATCGGTACTCAGTATTTGATGTTTATCTCCTTCCCACCACAATTCTCCTTTGTATATAAAGGCAATGTTATCACCAATTTCAAATACTGAATTCATGTCGTGGGTGTTTATTATCGTTGTAATATTATATTCTTTTGTGATTTCACTAATGAGGATATCAATCACATTGGCGGTTTGCGGATCAAGTCCGGAGTTGGGTTCATCACAAAATAAGTACTGTGGATTAAGCGAAATGGCCCTGGCAATGGCAACACGTTTTCTCATTCCTCCGCTAAGTTCCGAAGGCATTAGATCATGGGCCTTGCTGAGATTTACCCTGTCGAGGCAAAATTCAACCCTTTTTATTCTTTCTTTCGGACTCAGGTCGCTGAACATATTCAAAGGGAACATTACATTTTGCTCCACAGTCATATAATCAAAAAGTGCACCACCCTGGAATAACATCCCGATCTCCTTGCGAATTGTTTTTTTCTTTCTGAATGACATTTCTGAAAATACTCTCTCGTTATATAATATCTGGCCATCATCGATATCAAAAAGTCCAACCAGGCATTTCATCAAAACCGTTTTCCCTGAGCCGCTTTGACCAATGATAAGGTTGTTTTGCCCCGGATGAAATTGTACCGATACATTTTTTAAAACATGATGTTGGCCAAACGATTTATTGATATTCCTTGTTTCGATCATGCCAGTAATAATTTGGTAAGGATGAGATTGGAAATGATGATCAATATACTGCTATAAACCACTGCTTTTGTGCTTGCAGCACCAACTTCAAGAGCACCGCCCTGTGTTTGGTATCCTTGATATCCCGAAACTGAGGTTATAATAAAAGCAAAGACAGAAGTTTTTATCAATGCATAGGTAAGGGTAAAAGGCTCGAACCAGGATCGCAGGCCGGCAATATAATCATTAGAAGTTACGATGCCAGTTGAAACACAGGCCAACCAGCCACCCCACAGGGCGAATCCAATGCTGAAAATGATAAGCACCGGAAAAATGATAACCGCAGCAAATACTTTAGGCTGGATGAGAAAATTTGCAGGATTTACACCCATGATCTCAAGTGCATCAATTTGCTCTGTTACGCGCATTGTGCCAATTTCAGAGGCTATCCTGGAACCTACTTTCCCGGCAAGAACAAGGCTGATCATTGTTGGTGCAAATTCGAGGATGATCGACTGGCGAACGGTAAAACCAACCATGGTTAGCGGGATCAAGGGGCTGTCGATGTTGTAGGCTGTTTGAATGGCAACAACGGCACCAATAAAAAATGAAATAATAATAACTATACCGAGTGATTCGAGCCCAAGATGTTGAAACTCCACAAAAATCTGACGAAAGAAATATTTCACCCTATCAGGTTTTACAAATACTTCCTTCATAAGGAGCAGATATCTGCCCAATGCCGAGATCAGTTTTAACATGCCCAATATTTTTTGCTAAAGTATAAAGACTTCGCAAGTTTTGCAATAGATTTCCATAGATTAGCTGAAATAATATCGATAGTAATTTGATCCCGATGAACATCGGGAGCGCCACAACTTCTCTTTGCTCATTCTGTCGCTTCAAATATACACCTGCCTACCGTAACGTCCGTGAAGGCAGGTCGGCAGTAATATTTTAACATCAAAATTTAGCTTTGGCTCATTTTAATGTTAAAATGGTATTATTTGATCGGGATGAATTTGCACAATAACTGAAATAAAGTCTCATTAATTACCAGGGTAGTTTCGGTTGTTACCCGAGAAATTATTAATGATAGCATTTTCAACTGACAACAATACCTTCTTAAAATCCTGTTTTCTACCCAGTTCTTTTTCCATTGATGTTACAGTTTTATCTCTAAATCCACAGGGGTTGATGAGGTTGAAAAAATCCAGGTCAGTATTTACATTAAAAGCAAAGCCATGCATGGTAATGTGCTTGCTTGCCTTTACACCGATAGCGCAAATCTTTCTTGCAAGTCCTGTTTTATTAACATCCAGCCAAACGCCGGTGGCACCTTCAAGGCGTTCACCTTTAATCCCAAATTCGGCCAAAACACTGATGATACTTTCCTCCAATAACTCAATGTAATTTCTTATTCCCAAATTAAATTTTTCCAGATCAAAGATCGGGTAACCCACTATCTGGCCCGGGCCGTGATAAGTTATATCGCCACCCCGGTTGGTTTTTATATAGCTGACATTTAACTTTCGTAACTGTTGATTGGTGACGAGTAAATTGTTTTCCGACCCGCTTTTGCCCAGAGTATATACATGCTCATGTTCACAAAGCAAAAGGTGATTGGTGGTTTCCTTTCCGGCGACTTTATCTTTCAGGTTTTCTGCAAATAGTTTTTCCTGGAAATCCCAGGCTTCCTGGTAATTGATTTTTCCAAGATTTTTGATGCTTATTTGTTTATTTGCTAGATCCATTTAGGAAAGTTCTTTGTTTGATTTTAACTCACATCAGAATTATTCTAATCACTAAGATTATCAATCATTTCTCCAAGTGTTTCGATAATAAAGTCAAATTAATCACGATTAATGGAATGAATAAGTCAGTTCAAGGTTAAGACCATAATCATCTGTAGATGATGAGTCAGATGGTGGTTTGCTATCATGATTGTAATAGAATTTGAAGCCCACCTTAAAATCATCATTGATAATACTGATCTTAGGGTTCAGATTAAATACCACCCTGTATCTAGGGCCACCGGTG
>Ga0070728_10000813_pt1 | contig 54855 bp, 45 predicted proteins | sample tdDd471_FD_66723 | JGI IMG/M metagenome (GOLD analysis project Ga0070728, IMG submission 66723) | Marine sediment microbial communities from the Atlantic coast under amendment with organic carbon and nitrate - tdDd47.1 | ecosystem: Environmental > Aquatic > Marine > Coastal > Sediment | place... | reverse complement strand
ATAATTACATTAGCATCTATTAGTTGTTAAATTATAATTAATAAAAAAAGGCCCATCAAATTTGATGGGCCTTTTTTTATTAATTATAATTTAACAACTAATAGATGCTAATGTAATTATAGCATAATACTGTATGTTATTTTCTAGATCATCTATTCTAACATAAATAGATTGATTATCTTCTGTGTTTATAAATGCAATGTCAGAGGCTAAAGCATTAATCATATTAACAGCATCGTCTTCTGTTAGGTAATAGCTTATCTCAAATGTATCTTCTAATTCTAAAGTATCAAAAATACAATAGGTATAGTCATCTAATATAAACTCTGAAATACCACTATCTACTTGTGTTTCGCATTCTTCGAAAATAAAGTTACTACATTCTTCAAAATTTGCATCACATCTTTGGTTTAAAACAAGTTCACGATTTTCATTTGTTAGTAGTAAAGAGTTTCCATCTATATACTCAACTTTCCAATCATAATTGAAAAAATCACCAGTTTCATCAGCATTAATTAGATTAATATTTATATGTAATTCATGTTCAATTATAAATACAGTCCAGGATCCATTAAATAATATACCATCCATAGTAAAGTTTGTAGCACCATCTTCTTCTATAAATATTCCACCTAAATATGTGTTATCATAATTATAGCTATATCCAACTTTCAAAACACAGTTTTGTATTAGTGTGCTACACTCTAAAATTAACTCCTCATCTAAACAATAATCAATTGCGTCTTTTAATTCCTCCTTAGTATTAATAATAACTTCATCTCCAGAGAGTAAAGTACTTGTAATTGGAAAACTAATACTTATACTATATGTTAGGTCTATAGCTTCTAAAAAAGTACTAAACTGTGTATCATCTTCAATAACTGAAGTTGAGATATATTCATTTGTTTCATTAAAAGTATAAATGGTTAAAGGGTATATAAAATTTATACAAGCAATGCTTAATTCTGGTTGTTCTTCGTCTGTTGCAATTTCTACGAGGTATTGAAACAAATCTGAATCTGCTTCAATAATTTCTACCGTATTATATTTAGGATCAGAATTGGTTATTATTTTGTCATCTGCATCATCAGAACATGAAGTTGTAAAAATTAATAATAATAGGAATGTGAGTTTGAGAATTTTCATAGTTAGTAGTTTTAAGTTTTTTACTTAGCCACAATAACCATGCCCGAAAAGTGGAGTATTTTAAATAAATCAATTATTTATACTAAAGTAAAAAGCCCATTAAAATAATTTAATGGGCTTTTTAATATCCTAACAAAGTAGTAGCTTAATCTTTGTTGTTGTCTCTTGGTTTTCTATCGTCACGTCTGTTGTCACGTCCACGATTGTTACCTCTGTTGTCTCTATTGTTGTCTCTAGGGGGTCTTTCCTTAAACCCTTCAGGTTTAGGCAAGATGGCTTTTCTAGATACTTTTTCTTTTTTGGTTCTTGGATCTACTCCAAAGTACTTCACATCAAAAACGTCTCCCATGTTCACCACGTCCGATACGTTTTCTGTACGTTCCCAAGCCAATTCACTTACGTGTAACAAGACTTCGTTTCCTGGAGCTTCAGTATATTCCACTACGGCACCAAAATCAAGCATTTTAATGACTTTTACTTCGTAAATGCTTCCAACTTCCGGTTTGAACAATAAAGCATCTATTTTTGCCAAAACAGCATCAATACCATCTTGATTGGTACCTAAAATCTCCACAATACCTTCTTCGGTTTCTGGATCTTCATTGATAACAATGGTTGTTTTGGTTTCTTTTTGTAATTCCTGAATAACTTTTCCACCAGGACCAATAAGAGCTCCAATAAATTCGTTTGGAATTCTTCTGGTTATCATTTTAGGAGCATGTGCTTTTACATCGGCATTAGGTTGTGCTATGGTTTCCACCAATTTATCAAGAATATGTAAACGTCCTTCCCTTGCTTGTTTTAAAGCTTTAACAAGAATTTCGTACGATAAGCCTTTTACTTTGATATCCATTTGGCAAGCTGTGATTCCATCTGCAGTTCCTGTTACTTTAAAATCCATATCGCCTAAATGATCTTCATCACCTAAAATATCAGATAAAACAGCATATTTGTCGCCTTCAGAAATTAATCCCATGGCAATACCAGAAACGGGTTTTTTTAATTGCACTCCAGCATCCATAAGTGCCATAGTACCAGAACAAACCGTTGCCATAGAAGACGACCCGTTACTTTCCAATACTTCACTAACCACACGCACTGTGTATGGGCAATCTTCTGGAACCATGCCTTTTAAGGCACGTTGTGCTAAGTTACCATGTCCAACTTCACGTCTAGAGGTACCACGTATAGGTCTTGCTTCCCCTGTTGAGAATGGCGGGAAGTTGTAGTGTAAATAAAAACGTTCTTCGCCTTCAAAAGACGGCATGTCTATTTGGTTGGCTTCCCTACTGGTTCCTAAGGTAACAGTTGCTAAGGCTTGTGTTTCCCCACGAGTAAAAATAGCAGAACCATGTGTTGATGGTAAATAATCCACTTCGCACCAAATAGGTCTAATGTCTGTGGTTTTACGTCCATCCAAACGCAATCCTTCGTTTAGGGTTAGGTCTCTAATGGCAGCTTTTTCGGCTTTACTGTAATATTTGGAAATTAAACCACCCAAATCTTCCAGTTCTTCTTCAGAAAACGTGGCTTTTATTTCCTCTTTAATTTCAGCAAAGGCTGTGCTTCTTTCGTGTTTGGAAGAACCTGCTTTGGCTACAGCATATACTTTATCGTAAGCCATCTCGTGAATTTTCTTTGCCAAGTCTTCATCTTCTCTTTCTGGCTCGTATTCACGTGTTTCTTTTTTGCCAACAGCTTCAGCTAATTTTACCTGAGCAGCACATTGTACTTTAATGGCTTCATGAGCAAATTTAATGGCTTCTGCCATTTCTTCTTCAGAAATCTCATCCATTTCACCTTCAACCATCATTACTGAATCGGCCGATGCACCTATCATCATGTCTATATCAGATTCCAATAATTGGGACTGAGTAGGGTTGATGATAAACTCACCATTGATACGTCCAACCCTTGCTTCAGAAATTGGTGTTTCAAAAGGGATATCAGATAACTGAATGGCTGCAGAAGCTGCCAATCCAGCCATGGCGTCTGGCATAACATCATCGTCATGAGACATTAATTGAATCATGACTTGGGTTTCTGCATGATAATCTTTAGGGAATAATGGACGTAATACCCTGTCCACTAAACGCATGGTCAATACTTCGCCATCACTTGGTCTTGCTTCTCTTTTGAAGAATCCTCCAGGATAACGTCCTGCAGCTGCAAATTTTTCGCGATAATCTACCGTTAAAGGTAAGAAGTCCACGTCGCTTTGTTGGTAATTGGAAACAACTGTACATAACAACATACATTTTCCTGATTGAACAACTACCGAACCATGAGCCTGTTTGGCTAATTTTCCGGTTTCGATGGAGATTTCTCTGCCATCGCCAAGGTCTATGACCTCTTTAAATACTTTTGGAATCATAAATTTTTTAATTCTAATTAAACAATGGTCGTTGTGTTGTTGTAGTAGTAGAAAATGGCATGTAATGCCTGACCAATGAAAAACTATGAATAGCTTCTTATTTACGTATGTTAGACTCTTACGTATGAGTTATTTTAAAACAAAAAAGAGGCGCGAAGCCTCTTAATAATGTGATTATTTTCTTAATCCTAATTCTTTAACAATGGCACGATATCTCAAGATATCCTTTTTAGTTAAATAGTCAAGTAATGCACGACGCTTACCTACCAGTTTTACTAACGAACGCTCTGTGTTGTAATCTTTACGATTGTTTTTTAGGTGTTCGGTTAAGTGGTTAATTCTGTGCGTAAATAACGCAATTTGACCTTCTGCAGTACCAGTATCGTTCTTCCCTTTACCGTGTTTTGCGAAAATCTCTTCTTTTACTTCTTTAGTTAAATACATTCCAATATTATTTTAAATGATTTTTATGTATGGCCCAATTACAGTTGGACAGTGATGAAAGTTTTTCTTTCAAGCTGCAAATATACTACTTTTTCACTAATTGCAATCTTTTGTAAATATTTTATTTTGAGGGGATTCATAATTTTTTAACAAAAATCACGTTTTAACAACATCTTAACCTTAAAAAAAACAATTATGAAAACCATGAAATTAAAAACCAAAACCCTTTTAAGTCTTTTGTTTTTAGGGCTTTTATTTACGGCTTGTACTGATAATGAATCTACTGAGCCGGTTTCTCAAGAAGAGGACCTTACCGAAATGGTACAATCTACTGAAATGGACCAAATTTCTGCATCCTTGGAAGATGTCATTATTGAAATATATGAAGATCAGGAAAGCGCAGAAGCAAAAGGGATTATGAACTCCAGAACAGCTTTTGATACTTGTGTGACTGTAAGCCTGGATATGGAACAAAACTTTAGGCAGTTGACCGTTGACTTTGCTGAAGGTGGTTGTATGATTAGAGGCCATTTGTATGAAGGGCAAATTGTAATTACTTACGAACGCGATCCACAAGCGCAAAACATTTTCTTAGGATATGTTTTAAATAACTTTTATTTTGATAACAAACATGTTATGGGGAACAATTCCATTTTAAAGGAACTTTCCAACGATCAAGGTAATCCTCAGTTTACCCATACGGTTGATTTAACGGTTGTTTGGCCAAATGGCATGCAAGCTTCCAGGGAAGGGCAGATTGTTAGGGAGTGGATTGAAGGTTTTGATACAGGTGATTTTACCGACAATGTATTTGAGTTTACAGGTTATTGGAATGCAAGTTTTGTAAATGGAGGCTCTCATTCTTATGAGATTATTCTGCCATTGCGTCGTGAGGTATCTTGTTACCATTTTGTTAGTGGTTCTATAGATGTTGAACGCACTTATTTTGGAGGCATTCTTGATTATGGTGATGGATCTTGTGATAATCTGGCGACATTTACTTTTAATGATGGTACAGAATTAGATGTGGTTTTAAACTAAATAGGATTATGAAATTAAAAAAAAAGCGACCAAATGGTCGCTTTTTTTTAATTTGAACAATCTGTATCTCCCCAGCCAGTGACATTTGGTGGAAGGCTAAAGTTTTGTAAGTTTTCAACCATATCCCAAACCTCTTGAGGTAAGCATAAAAGAGTTGTATTATTATATATAGCAAAACTCTCTAAATTGGATAGATTACCAATTTCCGCAGGTATACTGGTTAACGGATTTTGGGTTAAAGCTAAGATGGTTAAATTATTAAGATATCCAATTTCTGAAGGGATAGTAGATAAATTATTAGTGTCAAAGTTCAAATAAGTTAAATTAGTTAAATTTCCAATAGATGAAGGAATTGTATATAGTAAATTACTTTGCATCCTTAATTCGGTCAAACTAGTTAAATTACCTAATTCTTCCGGGATAGAAGAAATATAATTTTGACCTAAATCTAATTTTGATAGGTTTGATAAATAACCAATAGAGCTAGGTATAGTTGTGATGTTAGTATACATAAAACTCAAGTGAGTTAATTCAGATAAATATCCAATCGAATAAGGTATTGAAGAAAATGAATCTCCCTGAAAACTAATGATACTTACTCTACCATCATCATTTATAACAACACCAACAAGCTCTTCTAATAATTCAATGACTTCACTTTCGTTTTGGGAGTTCCAGCGAGGATCGTTGTGATATTCTGGGTAATAATTATTTGATTCACAAATTTCCTTAACAACTGCTGCGTCTGTAAATATATTTAAATCATTTAAGTTAGAAATTTTTATTTCGAAATAGCCGGTTTTTTCATTAAAATCATCTGTGTAAGCGTAGTTTATGGTTGCAAAAGTTTCAATTACATTTGGGTCATTCAAGAGGAGTTTTAATGAAAGATTCCCATTATTAAAGTTTAATGAATTTATTGTTACATCACTATTTGTGATAGAAAATGTCATATTATTAAAAATCTCATTTGTTGTTGAGATATTTTCTGTGGTACTATTTTGAGGGATTGTAATAGGAGTATTAAATGGATCTAACTGAAAAAAAGATGGCACATAATTATTATAAGTATTTATTACATTGTTTAAATTGTTTAATATAAAACTGTTTATTGAACTAACATAAGAAAAGAAATTGTTAATAAGTTCATTGTCGTCATTATTGTCAGAAATTTGTATGCTTCTCATAGTATTTGAGACTGCAAAATCTCTTGATATTCCACTTGTGAAAAGAATTGGCGCGTTTCTGTTTTCACCTATTTGTGAAGTTGAAGATGACGTAGTCTTTGAAGATACAAAATTATCAAATTTCATAAAGACATGTTTTATCTTACTAGTTAAAAAATTAGAACAGTGTTCTACGGCATTTTTGAAAGACACCACAGCCCCAGCGGCTGCAAAGATTGAAATAGGCATTGTTGTTGGGTTTGCGGTTAGCGCAGCAATTCCACCAAGGATAGCGGTTTTAAATTTTGCTTCTTGACATTTAGAAAAACTAGGTAAAGCATCGTCTGTTCTAAATGTGCGACTAGAGGATAAAGAACCGTCTAAAAATTCTTTGTTAATAAAATAAAACTCTGCCATACTCTGTTTTTCAGAATTAGTTAAGGATGCGTAATAGGCATTAAAACTATCAATAAATTCTTGAACTTTTTCTCCTTCATCAAATCCAGAAGTATCTGTTGTGTTTAAATCAGCTATAAATGGAGCTAGGGTTTGTTCGGGAGTAGCATTTATAACGGTTAATTGTACAGTATAGTTGATTTTTAAGTTTAATGAAGGTATCTGTAATAGGTTGTTTTCTCCAATGGATGCAGTATTTGTAGGAACTATAAAAGCTAGTTCGCCTTCAGAATCATTAATTAATTCAATGCTAGAGCCATTAAATATTCCTTGGTAAAGGTCTTGATTTAAGTTCTCAAATTGGACTCTTACAATTTCGGAAGTGTAAACTGTACCTCCATCTCGTGTGACTTCTTGATCCGATGAGCTATCGTCTGATGAACAATTGTTGAAATTTAAAGCAATGAGTAAAAAAAAGAAAATTGTTTTAAGTGGTTTCATTTAACGGGGAATTAAATTTAAAAACATTAGTAGTCATTATATGTAATGATGATTTTACAAAAAAACAAAATATTAAAACAAAAAAAAATACTCAATTTGAGTATTTTTTTAAAGTTTGATTAATTTCTAATGGGTTGATTGGAAATCAAATCGATGTACAGATTGACTTTGTTTTTTAAATGTTTTCTGTGTGTGATAAAATCCAAGAAACCATGTTCCAACAAAAACTCAGAAGTTTGAAAGCCTTCAGGTAATTCTTGTCCAGTAGTATCTTTTACAACTCTTGGTCCAGCAAAACCAATTAATGCTCCTGGCTCGCTAATATTGATATCTCCTAACATAGCAAATGAAGCTGTAGTTCCACCAGTTGTTGGATCTGTACACAATGAGATGTAAGGGATTCCAGCATCTGCCAGTTGTGCTAATTTAACTGAAGTTTTGGCCAGTTGCATTAAGGATAAAGCTGCTTCCATCATTCTGGCACCTCCAGATTTGGAGATAATCATAAATGGGATTTTCTTTTTTAGGGAATAGTCTGCTGCACGAGCAATCTTTTCGCCAACCACAGAACCCATGGAACCACCAATAAACGAAAAATCCATACAAGCAACAACCAAATCCTTTCCTTTGGATTTTCCAACGGCTGTCCTTACGGCATCTTTTAATTTGGTTTTCTCCATCGCCGCTTTTAAGCGGTCAGGATATTTTTTTGTGTCCTCGAATTTTAAAGGGTCTTTGGATTCCAATTTAGGATCCAGTTCCTTAAATTTATTATCATCAAACAAAATTTCAAAATATTCCTTACTCCCAATTCTTACGTGGTAACCATCTTCTGGGCTCACATAAAAATTTTGTTCCAATTCTTTGGTATCTACTATTTTTCCAGTAGGGGATTTATACCACAAACCTTTAGGGGTGTCCTTTTTTTGTTCGGTTGTGGTTTGAATTCCTTTTTCTTTTCTTTTAAACCAAGACATATCGATTAACGATTTTAGATTTTAAGTACCGATTTTAAAAGTTTGGATAAAACCGATTCGTGTTAAGCTAGACCACAAAATTATAGTTTTGTTTTTAATAATGTGGAAACACTTATATTTTTTTATAAAGTATTTACATTGTTTAAATCTTCGAAAGCCTTTTTTAAACGTTCTACAAAGGTGTTTTCGCCTTTACGTAACCAAACTCTTGGGTCGTAATATTTTTTATTTGGAACATCGTCTCCTTCAGGATTTCCAATTTGTGATTGCAGATACGCTTCTTTTTCTTTCATATAATCCCTAACCCCAGACATGAAAGCGTATTGCATGTCTGTGTCTATATTCATTTTAATCACACCATAGCTTATGGCTTCACGAATTTCTTCAACTGAAGATCCAGACCCACCATGAAAAACAAAATCAATATGGTTATGGCCTACACCAAACTTTTTTGAAACGTATTCTTGAGAGTTTTTAAGGATTTTAGGTGTTAATTTTACATTTCCAGGCTTATACACACCATGTACATTGCCAAAGGCAGCAGCAATGGTAAATTGCTTGCTTATTTTGCTTAATTCTTCATAGGCATAAGCTACTTCTTCTGGTTGTGTGTAAAGTTTGGAATCGTCCACGTCTGTGTTGTCCACACCATCTTCCTCGCCACCAGTAATTCCTAGTTCTATCTCCAAGGTCATCCCCATCTTGCTCATTCTGGACAGGTAAGATTTGCAGATTTCTATGTTTTCTTCAATAGGTTCTTCACTTAAATCAATCATGTGAGAACTGTATAACGGTTTTCCGGTTTCTTTAAAATGTTGTTCGCTGGCATCCAGCAATCCATCAATCCAAGGCAACAGTTTTTTAGCACAATGGTCTGTATGTAAAATAACAGGAACTCCGTAAGCTTCTGCCATTAAATGGATGTGCTTGGCTCCTGCAATGCAACCTGCAATGGCAGCTTTTTGGTTTTCATTGCTCAATCCTTTACCTGCATTAAAAACACCACCACCATTAGAAAATTGGATAATAACAGGCGCATTTAAATCCCTTGCAGTTTCCAAAACACCATTGATGCTGTTGGAGCCTACTACGTTTACAGCTGGTAAAGCAAAGCCTTTTTCTTTTGCCAGTTTAAATATATCTTGAACTTCTTGTCCTGTTGCAACTCCAGGTTTAATGTTGTGAGCCATAATTATATAGTTATAAAGTTTGAAACTACAAAAATAAGAAAATTAAATAGCTTAGAAAGGGTAATTGATACCTATGTTATAAACAGCGTTTGAAAAATTGTAATCGTTAAACCATCTATTGTTTTCAGGATAAGACGGATCGTAGGTTTTAAAGCCTATATCGAAACGGAACACAGCAAAGCCAAAATCGTATCTTAAGCCAAAACCTGAACCAATGGCAATATCTTTCAAGGATGCAAAATTGGTGAAGGTGGCCTTTGGGTCTGTAACATCATCAAAAACGTTCCAAATATTTCCTGTATCGATAAAGAGGGCTCCATTGAATTTTTCGAAGATGTTAAAGCGATGTTCAATATTAAAAGCGAGTTTAAGGTTGGCTTCATTAAATTCGTCGTTACTGTCTAAACTTCCTGGTCCAAGACTGTAAGCGGTCCAAGCACGATTGTCGTTTGTACCACCAGCAAAGAAACTCTTGGAAAAGGGAATGTTTGTGGAATTGCCATAAGGAATGGCTATTCCGGCAAAACTGCGTAGGGCCAAAACGTTTTTCTTGCCCAAGTCCCAATGTTTAATGTAATCGAATTCTGTTTTAACATATTGTGAGTATGCTACATTGAACATTTCGTATTGACCAGCATTGTTTTTTGGTAAATTTCCAATTTTGGAAATGGCAGAAAACAAGTTTCCAGCCAATTCTATCTTAAACCTAAAGATGGAAAACGTTTCGTCATACAAGTTTTCCCTGTTGTCTCTGGTGAAATTAAAATTGGTGGCAAAGATCAGGTTGTCTTCAGTAAGCCTTATTTTTCTTTCGTTTATGGAATACACATCATCGTATTCTTCGTCTCCAGGTTGTAGAGAGGTGTTGCCAGAAAGCACATCGTTAATAAACGCATCGGTTTGGTTGGGATATGCTAAGTCCTCTCCATTGTTGTAACCAATGTCTTTTGAGATGTCGTTTAAGGCATCGTAAGAATTGCCATAGATGCCAAAATAGTTGTCTGGATTTAAGTTTTTAACAAACTGAATGTTGAATAAATCCAATCTGTTGGTTACTAAATTAGAGGCAAACCATTTGTAGTTAAAAATTCCGGAAACCGTTTGTTTATCCAGGCCAACGTTGGTTTGACTGGAGGTAGAGATTGAAATCCTGGTACTTGGAAACATGGTTTTGGGAATGATTTTTTCGGTATTGAATGGAAAAAACAATCTTGGAATGGTAAGCTTTAAGTCGACACCAAGTTCGTTGATATCAAAAAACGGATCGCTTTCGTCTCCACCATCCTTGGAAGCTCCAATAGAACCAAATGCTGATAGTTCCAGTGTTTCGGCACCTCTAAACACATTACGCATAAGCAAACTTGGGTTAAAAGCCAAGCCAATGGATTGAATGTTGCTTTGAGACACTTCTGCACTAAAGTTTAAACCAAACTTTTTATAGGGAGTCAGTAAAATGTTGGCAGTGAGTGTGGTGTCTGGATTTTCAACATAGTCTATGCTTGGATGCTTAAACGTCTGTAAATTGTTAATATGTCTATAGGTATTGGATCTGTCTTTGTCCCTAAACACATCTCCAGGAGTTATAAAAATGGCATCAGTAATGGCTTTGGGCTTGAAGCGCATTTTGCCAAAACTATACAGGTTGAAATTTTTAAAGTTGGTGGAATCCACAATTTCCAAGTCTTTGTTTTCATAAGAAAAATCCGTGAAAACATTGACTTCTTTAATTTTGTAAATTTTAAAAGGTTCTTTGTAGGTGGAATCTTCGGTTCTAACAGACCTGTTTAAAATTTGCAATTCTACCTGTACTTTATTGTTGGTATTGATGGTGTCCATATCAAAATACACATAATCCTGACTAAAATGGTACACACCAGAATTCCTTAAGTCTTTTGTAATCCTGTCTTTTTCGTTGGTAAATGTAGCTGTTCTATATTGCTCGTTTTTTTTAATGAACGATTGCTTTTCGCTTACTTTATAGATGGAGTCTACTACTGGAGAGGCTATTTTTGTGGTAAGGGAATCTATAATATAGGGTTTGCCGGTTTTTACAAAATAGCTTACTGTGGCTTTTTTGTTTTCCAAGGTATCGGTTTTTGAGGTGGCATCTACATTAAACCAGCCATTGTTAAAATAGTAAGCTTCCAGTTGTTTTTCAGATTTTTCAATCTTTTCCTTATTGACAATTACTGGAGCCTCACCTGTGGTTTTAAGCCAATTGTTAAAACCAATTCTGGCCTCGATATATTTGTCCAATTGTTTTTTGGAAAGAAAACGTTCAAGCCTTTTTCTTTTTTTTGGTTTGGAGTCTATATTGGCATTAACTATAGAATCGATATTGGGTCTGGCTGCATTGTAAATATAGAGCCTTAAAGGTATGTTGATGATTTTTTTGTTGCGTTGCTGAAACAACAAGTTGTTAATACGTTCTGTATTGTTCTTTTTACCGTTAACATAAATGGAGTTTTCTACAAGTAAGTGCTTGTCTTCAGGAACTCTTTTTACAGAATTACAAGAATACAAAAAACCAGTAATTACAATAAATAATACTATTTTTGAGAATTGTAGTTTCAAATACAAATAAATTAACTAGTAATAAAAGAGTTGGTGTTTTTTTAGAGTAATTTTCAGTTGCTCCAATCAAACTCAAAAATACATTATTTCAATTGAAAAATATATTTAAATAAGTTTGAATGTTATCTAAAAGTCAAATAAAAACAATAACGAGTTTAAAACAAAAAAAATACCGACTACAACAGGGATTATTTGTTGCCGAAGGTGTTAAGACCATTAACGAATTGCTCGCGTCCCAATTTAGTTTACTACAGTTATACACAACCAATTCCTTCAAAATTGATGCCAATCTGGAAACGGTTGTTTCTGAAAACGAATTGAAAAAAATAAGCTTTTTAAAGACTCCAAATACTGCTTTGGCCATTTTTAAAATTCCAGAACCCAAAGCCATCAATACCAATCAACTATTGGTAGCATTGGACAATGTACGTGATCCGGGAAACTTAGGGACCATTATTAGGCTATGCGATTGGTTTGGCATAAGGGACTTGGTTTGCAATATAGAAACGGTAGATTGTTATAATCCCAAGGTGGTTCAAGCCACAATGGGCTCAATATCCAGGGTAAATGTGAGTTATTTAAATTTGACTGATTTTTTAAAAACTACCCATATGCCAATTTTTGGAGCTTTTATGGAAGGGGATAACATCTATAAGAGCCAGTTGCCAAACAAGGGTATTCTTGTGCTTGGTAACGAAGCGAATGGTATTTCCAGAGAGATAGAGCAAGTAATTACCACCAAAATAAGTATTCCCAGGTTTGGCCAATTACAATCCACCGAAAGTTTAAACGTAGCTACTGCAGCAGCCATTTTGTTGAGTGAGTTTCGCAGAAGTGAAAGGTAATGGGCTGTTTGTTATCTGGTTGTGGCAAACCAACTTAACAGCTTGATCTTATTGAAACGTAAAGTTAATAAACACACCACGAGTTTTCATGGATTCTATGTTTCCAGTCCAAGGGGAATTAGGGTCTGCATCTCTAACCAGTTCATCGTTAATGGCAAAAACGCCACGAATGGATGGCGTAAACTTAAAGTAATAAAGATAAAAATCGATACCAAAACCTACTTCGTAAAAGTACATGTTTTTCTTGGTCCTAAATTTCCCAGCACTATTGTCGTCTGGGTTATCTTCGTTACTGGACAGGTTTAAAGCCGTAGAGATACCACCTACAATAAAGGGTTTAAAATTGTTTAAACGTTTGGTGGAAACCTTTAGCAGCAAAGGTACGTGTATGTATGTGGATTTCACTTCCCTTTCTAAATCGGAAGGAGAAAAGTCTATTCCGTTAAAATAAGATTCAGGATACTCCAAGGTTCTGGTGGTTATGTATAAGCCAGGTTCCAACCTTAAATCCAGATAATCGTTTATTCGCATGTTTCCTACAAGTCCTACGTTAAAACCTGTAGATTTTGCGACTTGAATGTCTGGTTTGTCCTGTTTGTAGTCAAAATTGAAATCGTAACTGTTAAAACCAATAAAATAACCATAGCTTAAAAAAGCCTTATCAACATTTTCATCGTTTAATATTTTTTCTTTTGAAAACAGTTGTGCCGAAGCCAACTGGAACATGAATAAAAAAGCGAACAGAAAAATGATGTTTTTCATATTATTTTTTTGATGATGTATAAATTGTAGCCACTCCAAAAGTTTGTGGTCTGTTTACAACATTTATAAACCCAATTTCGCGCAAAATATTGTTTAAAGTTTCGCCATAAGGAAAAATGGAAGCAGAATCGCTTAAATATTTATAGGCGCTTCGGTCTTTGGAGAACAATTTCCCTATAAGCGGCATGATATTTTTAGTATAGAGATTGTAGCCTTGTTTAAAAGGTGTTTTTGTGGGAACAGAGGTTTCCAAGATAACAAAGATGCCACCAGGTTTGAGTACGCGAAGTATTTCTGCCAGACCTTTTTCCAGGGTTTCAAAATTTCTTATTCCAAATCCTACTGTAATGGCGTCAAATGTGTTGTCTTCAAAAGGTAAATTTTCAGAGTCACCAACCACCATTTCAATTCTATCCTGCAAAGACTTGTTCAATATTTTTTCTTTCCCAACATTCAGCATGCCTTCGCTAATATCCAATCCAATGATTTTTTCGGCATTGGTTTCAGCTAGATTAATGGCCAGATCACCTGTTCCTGTAGCAATGTCTAGAATGATATTTGGATTTGTGTTTGCAACCAATTGAACAGCTTTTTTTCGCCATTTAATATCTATACCAAAAGAAATAACACGATTCAATCCATCGTATTCCTTGGAAATGGTATCAAACATTTTGGTTACTTGTTCTTTTTTACCTAGCTCACTATTTTTATATGGCTTAACTTTTGTCAATGTGAAATTTTTGCACAAACCTACATATTTATTTTCAATTTAATTGAGTCCGTGAAACTCAAAATGCGTATTTGTGGGTTTTTATTTAGTATCATCTAAAATTAAGGAACATGAGAGAAAACAGAAAGTTTTTTTAGGATTATGATAACTTAAAATCAAATAATTATATCTGGATATTTCCTTTAATAAATCTAATTTACAGTATATTTGCACTACTTTATTACTATTTAACACATGAAAATAATTATTGCTGGAGCTGGTGAAGTAGGATTTCATTTAGCAAAATTATTGTCTTACGAATCTCAAGAAATTACCTTAATAGATACCAATAAAGAGAGTCTAACTTATGCAGACAATCATTTAGATATCAAGGTTATAAGAGGAGATGCCACTTCCATAGCCATTTTAAAAGATGCCAAAATAGAATCAAGTGATTTGTTGATTGCGGTTACCTCTTCTGAAACAACAAACATAACAGTTTGTGTGTTGGCCAAACAACTTGGTGCCAATAGAACGATAGCCAGAATATCCAATACCGAATTTGTACACTATAAAGACGAAATAGGGTTTACCAAGCTTGGTATAGACGAACTTATATCACCAGAATCCTTGGCAGCCTCTGAAATAGAATTGCTATTAAGTCAATCGGCATTCAATGATAGTTACGAATTTGATGGAGGTGCCTTAACCATGGTAGGTTTAAACCTATCAAGAACAGCACTTTTTGTTGGAAAAACAGTGCAGGAAGCGGCTAAAATTTATCCCGAAATACATTTCGTTCCAATAGCGATACAACGTTTTGGAACACAATATACCATTATTCCAAGAGGTGATACCCAATTCAAGGAAGGCGATAATGTGGTTTTTATTACTTCGGAAGGTGGTGGACAGGAGCTTTGTACCTTAACCGGAAAAATCAATACCGAGATAAGGAACGTAATGATTCTTGGAGGAAGTAAAATTGGTTATAAAACAGCAAGGGACTTGAGCAAACAATATCCAAACATCAAGCTTATTGAGAAAGATAAAGATCGAGCCTTTGATTTGGCAGATGAATTGATTGATGTTCTTGTAATTAATGGTGATGGGAGAAATGTGGACCTTCTGGATGAGGAAAACTTGAAAGACATGGATGCGTTTATTGCCGTAACCGGAAACTCCGAAACCAATATCATGTCCTGTCTTGTGGCAAAATCCAAAGGTGTTAGGAAAACCATTGCCTTGGTTGAAAATATGGATTATTTTGAACTGTCACATTCCATTGGAATTGACACTTTAATCAATAAAAAGCTATTGGCAGCCAACAATATTTTTAGATATATTAGAAAAGGTGAGGTTATAGCCATGACAAAACTCAATAATATGAATGCCGAATTATTGGAGTTTAAGGTAAAACCAACCTCCAAAATTTGCAACAAATTAATAAAGGATATCGATTTTCCTAGATCTGCCATAATTGGTGGGATTATAAGAAACGGAAAAGGGCATATTGCACTTGGTGATTTTAGGGTAGGTGTAGAAGATAAAGTAGTGGTTTGCTGCTTGCCAAGGTCCATAAAACAAGTAGAAAAATTATTCCTATAATTACTGTCTGTGAAACTTAACTACAAAATAATTTTTCATTTTTTAGGACTTCTGTTATTGTTTAATGGAGGGTTTATGTTATTATCTTCTTTAATCAGCTTGATCTATAAAGATGGTGTTACATTCAACCTGTTTCTTTCAGGAGGAATCACTATTTTGGTTGGTCTTTTGGTTATGTTCAACACCAAAGACCACAACAAGGAAATGAACAAACGAGAAGGTTATATAGTTGTTGCCTTTGGCTGGATTGTAATGACCTTGTCTGGAACCATTCCTTATCTGTTAACAGGAAGCATTACCAGTTTTACGAACGCTTTTTTTGAGACCATGTCTGGGTATACCACTACAGGTGCAACCATTTTAAACGATATAGAGATAGTACCCAAAGGGGTTTTATTTTGGAGAAGTTTAACCCATTGGATTGGTGGTATGGGAATTATTGTACTGGCAGTTGCTATATTGCCTTTGTTGGGTATTGGCGGCATGCAAATGTTTGCAGCTGAGGCTCCTGGGCCAAGTGCAGATAAATTGCATCCAAGAATTACAGATACAGCTAAACGTTTGTGGTTGATTTATTTTGGTTATACAGCTGCTGAAACCATTTTATTGAAAGTTGCAGGTATGTCTTTTTTTGATGCCATCAACCATTCCTTGTGTACACTGTCAACAGGTGGTTTTTCAACAAAAAATGCCAGTATTGCTTATTGGAATGGACAACCTATAATACAATACATTATAATTGTTTTTATGTTCCTGGCAGGAACCAACTTTGTATTGAGTTATTTTGCTTTTAAAGGTAAAATCCAGAGGGTTTTAAGGGACGAAGAACTTAAGCTATATTTCAAATTCATTGCCATTTTTACCATAATAGCAGCTTTGATCATTTATTTTAAAGCAGATTTAACAACTTCAACAATTGAACATCCCATGGTTTGGGGAAAAGCTGAAAGTTCTTTTAGGCATGCTTTGTTTCAAGTTATTTCTGTGGTTACTACAACCGGTTTTATCACTGCAGATTATACCTTATGGACTCCTTTGTTGTTGGTTTTCTTTTTTGGGCTCATGTTTCTTGGAGGTTCGGCAGGAAGTACTTCAGGAGGTGTCAAGGTGGTAAGACATTTAATCCTTATTAAAAATGGGTTTTTGGAATTTAAAAGAGCTTTGCATCCCAATGCTGTATTGCCTGTTAGGTATAACAATAAAGCGGTAACTGGAGATATTGTATTTAATATTCTGGCCTTTTTTATTCTATATATGTTGTCTTTTATAGTAGGAGCCTTAGTGTTTTCTATGTTTAACATCGATTTTATGTCGTCCATTGGGCTTTCGGCCTCTAGTTTGGGGAACGTGGGTCCAGCTTTGGGTAATTTTGGGCCAGTAAACAATTATGCAGCTTTGCCATCTCTTGGCAAGTGGTGGGCTTCGTTTTTAATGCTTATAGGACGTTTGGAATTGTTTACGGTTCTTATTTTATTAACCCCTTTCTTTTGGCGTAATCGATAGACAGTTTTTCTAATGTAACATTTTGTAAGTTTTTTCTACTAATAAGTAAAGCGCTTTTTTCAGATTGTTAACTGATGTTCTTTGAGTGCGATCTCAATAAAACTATCTTTTATATGTTGCCAAAATCGAAATCATACAAATGGTTTGATGGGTTTTTACAGTTACTACGTTTCATTACAAAACACATATTATGGGTGGAGAAGGATCAATGATGCAAATGATTCATACTTTGAGAAACAATAAAAGTATGTTGAATAAAAGAAAAGACAGACGTGTTGTCAATACAAGCATTTCTGGAAAAAAACTTGAATTTCACAATACGTCAACAGAAAAAGATTTGTTGGAAATAAGATTAAAACTTCAAAAGGAAAGAAAACAAAAGCAAGTAAAAACAATCCTAGTATTTTGTGTTTTTATGTTTGTATTGATAAGCATGTTTATTTATTTTCATTGATAAAAAAATCCACTGGAAATAGTGGATTTATATTTTTATTATGAATTGTTTTCTTAACTAACGGCTTCCTTGATGCGTTTAATGGCTTCAATAATTTGAGCCTGACTCGCAGCATAGCTTATTCTAATGCAATCTGGGTTTCCAAAAGCGTCACCAGTAACGGTTGCCACAAGAGCTTCTTCTAAAAGGTATAAAGAAAAATCCGTGGCATTGTGAATGGTTTTTCCTCTTAAGGTTTTCCCAAAGTAATAAGAAATATTTGGGAACACATAAAAGGCACCTTCAGGTGTGTTTGTTTTAAAGCCTTCAATTTCTGATAATAAATCGAGAACCAAATCCCTACGGATTTTAAACTCGTCTATCATGTATTTAACCTTGGAAGGAGACTGGTTTAAAGCGGTAATGGTGGCACGTTGCGCAATGCAGTTCGCGCCACTTGTAATTTGTCCTTGCATCTTGTTGCAAGCACGTGCAATCACTTCTGGAGCTCCTATATAACCAATTCTCCAACCTGTCATGGCAAACGCTTTGGAAACACCATTGACAGTTATGGTCCTATCAAACATATCTTTAAATTGAGCCATGCTGGCATGACCATCGGTTGTGAAATTGATGTGTTCATAAATCTCATCGGAAACCACGTAAATGTCAGGGTGTTTTTGAAGCACATCGGCTAGTGCTCTCAATTCTTCGGTACTATATAAAGAACCACTGGGATTGCAAGGAGAGCTGTACCAAATCATTTTGGTTTTAGGTGTGATGGCAGCTTCCAGCTGTTCTGGAGTCATTTTAAAATCGGTATCGATAGTCGTTTTTACTTCTACAGGAACACCTTCAAAAAGCTCCACAATATCAGCATAGCTAACCCAATATGGACAAGGCAATATCACCTCGTCTCCTTTATTTATCATAACGGAAGCTACATTGGCCAAGGCTTGCTTGGCACCAGTAGAAACAACAATTTGAGGTAAGGTGTAACTTAAATTGTTATCGCGTTTAAATTTGGTGATAATGGCTTCCTTTAATTCCACATAACCATCTACTGGAGAATATGAGTTGTAATTCTCGTTGATGGCTTGAATAGCGGCTTCTTTTATGTAATCTGGAGTGTTGAAATCTGGTTCGCCAAGACTCAGTCCAATAATATCTTTTCCTTGTGCTTTAAGTTCCCTGGTCTTTGCTGCCATTGCTAATGTGGCAGAGGTAGACATGTTTAAAACTCTTTCTGAAAGTAAGCTCATGCTGTTTGGTTGTTATGTGGTGCAAAAAAGGGATTATGCCATGCTAGGCTTTCTTCCCAACATTTTCAATTGGCTGTAGTGTTCTGCTATGGCTTGCCATATGGATTGATATTCGTTATATGGCAAGCTAAATTCGTGGGCTGTTTCCCTAACGATTTTTGCTATGCTTTTATAATGAATATGACTGATGTGCGCAAATAAGTGATGTTCCACCTGTCTGTTTAAGCCTCCAGTATAAAATTCAACAATCCAACTTTTAGGTGAGAAATTTGAGGTGGTAAACAATTGATGGATGGCCCAAGTGTTTTTCATGTTACCGTTTTCGTCTGGTAAGGGCATTTCAGTATTAGGCATCACGTGTGCCAATTGAAAAATGACACTTAAAATGATTCCTGCTGTATAATGCATGATTAAAAACCCTATCAACACTTGCCACCAAGCGTAACCCAAGGCTAACGGTAAAACAACCCAAATGGAATAATAAATAATTTTTCCTATAATTAACTTGGTCCATTGTGTGGCTGGATTAGGAAAATCGCCATAAGACAACTTTCTTTTCAAATACACATATGTTTGTTTAAAATCTGTGGTAATTGCCCAATTTACAGTTAAAAGACCATATAGTAAAAAAGCATAATACTTTTGGTATTGATGTATTTTCAACCATTTGGAATGCTTGGAAAAACGAATGATTCTACCAGCATCAATATCTTCATCATGACCTTGAATATTTGTATAAGTATGGTGCAACACATTGTGTTGTACTTTCCAGTTGTAATCGTTGCCAGCTAAGATATGTATACTGCTTCCCATGAGTTTGTTAACCCATTTTTTACTGGAAAAAGAGCCATGGTTGGCATCGTGCATCACGTTCATACCTACACCAGCCATACCAACACCTATGACCATCATAGACAATATTTGCAGCCAAGTAGGTAAGTCTACTGTTAATAAAAGGATCAAAGGGCCTAGGAGTAAGGTAAACATGAAAACTGCTTTTAAATACAGTTTCCAGTTGCCTGTTTTTTTTATGTTATTTTCTTTAAAATAATCATTGACACGTTTGTTCAGTGTCCTGAAAAATTTTGCAGAGTCTGTTCTTGAGAACGATAATGTTTGTTTTGTCATGCTATTGTTTTTACTCAATAATAGAGATTTAAAATTTCTTTGGGGTTTGCCTCGTAATATAAATGCTTTTTTTGAAATGCCTCATGGGTTTGTCCTGAGGTACTTAACAATAATAGTACGTTTTATATACGAGTATCATATATGGTGCCAAATATAAATAATAATGATGTGTATCTTAATAAAGTTTTCATAAAAAAGCACAATAATTTATCTATTTTTGTCCAAAATTACAAATTCATGGAACTAATCCTTAAGTACTTTCCTAAGCTTACAGACGATCAAATAGATAAATTTACTAGGTTGGAAGGCTTGTATCAAGATTGGAATCTAAAGATAAATGTGGTGTCGCGAAAGGATATAGACGAATTGTATTTAAGGCATGTGCTCCATTCCCTGGCCATAGCAAAAGTGATAGATTTTAAGCCTGGAACAAACATACTGGATGTTGGTACTGGAGGAGGTTTTCCTGGTATTCCTTTAGCCATTTTGTTTCCAGAATGTTCCTTTCATTTGGTTGATAGCATTGCAAAAAAACTGAAGGTTGTGGATGAGGTTGTTGAAGGTTTGGGCTTGGAAAACGTAAAAACCACCAATAAGCGCGTGGAAGACATTCATGGTACTTACGATTTTATTGTAAGTAGGGCAGTAGCAGCCATGCCAACTTTTGTGCATTGGGTAAAAGGAAAAATTGCTAAAAAACAAAACCATGAATTAAAAAATGGGATTATTTATCTTAAAGGAGGCGATTTAACCGAAGAACTCCAGAACTATAAAACCGTTCGCATTTATAACATTACAGATTTTTTTCAAGAAGACTTTTTTGAAACCAAAAAAGTGGTGCATTTGCCCATGAAATATAAAGGTTGATTTGCAGAATATATATAACCAATAAAGCCTTTCAATATTGAAAGGCTTTATTGGTTATTCACAACTCTTTTATTTTATAATGAGTTTTGTTCTCCATGTTAAACCTGTATGAGTGTCCACATTTAAAATATACATTCCAGAATCAGCATTTACAGGAATGGCTGTTTTGTTGCTTAGGTTTGAATTTTGATGGTAAACCATTTTTCCTGTTAAATCCATTATGGAAATAGTTGCGTTTGGATATACTTTCGTACTCAACAAGGTTAAAGTGCTTGTAATTGGATTTTGCTTTAGTTTGATGCTGTTTTCCAAATACGATTCCGTTACTAAGGTTTCAAGTAAAATTTCGTCTAGGGCAAATGCAACATTCCCTTCGGTTAGGGTTACGTGAGGTTCGTTGTCTGTTGGCATAAACCATGCGTCAAAAGGAGTGACACTGGTAGTTGCTCTAGCAGTTGTTATTCCATTTGGCGTGTGGAACCAATCAATTTCATTATTGGTAATTTCAAAAGCCATGGCGCTTACACTTGGAATAAAATTAAAATAATCGGTACTTAACGAAGCTAAAAATTCGCCTACCAAACCATCTGTAGATAAATCTTCAGTTAATTTCAGTATATCGAACAAACCACCAGAAGCAGCATCTACACCATTTGAATAAGTGAAAGCCCTGGAATCTGCATTGTTGATTCTATCGTTGGCCAGAGGGAACCACCACGCAAAATCCAGATGGACTTTACTGGTTTGAATTTGTGTGCCAGCGTTTGGGGTGAAAAAAGTTTCAACTTTCAAATCGGCTCCTGTCATCACATTAATATTTGCATTAAGAATTCTGGTGCCTGGATTTAGGTTATTCGCGTTGGCTGTGTTGTCTGGATAGCGATTATTAACTCCACTTCCATTAATTATGGCTATGTTTCTTGGTAACTCGGGAAATCCAGAAGCCGTTAAGCCATTCATCCTGGCGTCTAAAACAGCTTTAAAAGGATGTGCTCTTGGCAAGGCAAGCGAACTGTTAAAGGTTACTCCGTCGCTATTGGTTATATGTGGTTCAAATTGGTCTGTGAGCATTTGTCTAGCAGCCGAAGATTTCAGCATTCCATCAATAATAGGTTGCAGTTCTTCCACGTTTTGGTCTCCAAGGACCCAAAAATCATCCAGTCCAAACGCTAAAAAATTAAATTGATGTTGAAATCCTATTGGCACGTTTGCACCATGGTGAGGCGCATCAAAAGAAATCCATAGTCTTGTTTCATGGTTCATATTTTGGTTTTCCATATAGTTAAGGGCATATCTGGAAATCAATCCACCCATACTAGGGCCAATAATAACATTTTCGGCTGTGCCAACTTTTTGGGCATTTATGGTGTTTATCAATTCCACCAAGAGCATGGCATTACGTTCAATAAAATCGACCCCTCCATCAATAACAGCTGCATCTGCCGTTCTTGTGTATATGGGGAAGTTTAAAATAACCACGTCAAATCCTTCAGTTCTCACTAGGTCGCCAAGATTTGAGGTAGTGCCATTGTCGTCAAAACCCAATAGATCGTAAAGTCCTGTAATGTCCCTTCCGTCTCCAGGATCAAAACCATCAACCAGAAAAATAGGCTTGTCCAAAACATTATCTGCACTTAAATACACTTCATATTCTCCAGTTCCAGGATACGAAACAGTTTCACCATAAGGGGATAGGTCTGGCGTGATACTGGCATTAAAGGTGGTTATGACACGATTGAAAAGAGCGTGTAAATCAGCATTGGAATAAGTGATTTCAATGTTTGAATGGCGTATGATTGTTTCATTGGAATCAAGGGTTAATTTAAACGTGATTTCTTTTTTTCCAGCTTCCAAATAATCAACAACGATGTTTTGGTCCAGTACGATGTTTCTAAACCCTGCTCCATCATTAAAATCCACTTGTATGCTTTCAATAACCCGATCTGTTGTGTTAAAAATGTTTGAAGCCGATAACACAAAGCTGGTTTGCAAACCTTTGCTACTGCTTCTTAAAGGAGCTGTTAAAGTGATGTGTTTCTGCTCGAAAACAGGATTGTTATTGGTTCTTGTTAAAAAACCATCGGCATCTTTTCTTATGGTATTGTTTTGGAATGCTTCGTTTGTAATCGATTCATAATCACTATGAATGATGGCAAGGGGAATCACCTTGGTAAAATAACTTTGTTTGCTTTGTTCTTTTAAATGTTCCAAAGGAAGAAAACGATTTTGTAGGTCGCCATGTGCTATGGCTTTGTAAGCTTGATAGAAATTGTAATTGTTTATGGTTTTTTCATTGTAGGTTTCAAGTTCAAAAATTGGTGAACTTGTAATTAAAACCGAAGTTTCCATGTCTGAAACATCAAATTTTTGAAGTGCTTGCTTTTTGTCTTGTGCGAACACACTAGCAGATAAAAGTAAAAGTAAAGGGAAGTAGATTTTTTTCATCTTCAATATAGTTGGTTAGTAGATAAATATAATAAGTTCTATTTTTAACCGGATAATTGTAAGATAAAAGGCATAAAAAAACCCTTAAGAAGTAAACTTAAGGGTTTTTTGTATAAGGTTGTCTGTTGTTTATCCCAAGAAAGGGTATCTGTAATCTACAGGAGTCACAAATGTTTCTTTAATCAATCTAGGAGACACCCAACGCATTAAGTTTTGTGCAGATCCAGCTTTGTCGTTAGTTCCGGAAGCTCTTGCGCCACCAAAAGGTTGTTGCCCAACAACAGCTCCAGTTGGCTTGTCGTTAATATAGAAGTTTCCAGCACTGTTTTGTAAGGCATTGGTTGCTTCAACTATGGCGTATCTGTCTGTTGCCAGAACAGCTCCAGTTAGGGCGTATTCGCTTGTTTCGTCAACCAGTTTTAAAGTTTCGGAATATTTGTTTTCATCGTATACGTAAATGGTGATTACTGGCCCAAATAGCTCAGTGCACATGGTTTCGTACTTAGGATTTGTGGTAACAATAACAGTAGGCTCAATAAAGTAACCTTTGGACTTGTCATATCCACCACCAACAATAATTTCAGCATCAGAAGCAGCTTTTGCTTCATCAATATATTTCGCCAATTTGTCAAAAGAACCTTCATTGATAACAGCTGTTATAAAGTTGGTCATGTCTTCCGGAGATCCCATTTTAAAAGACTTCACATCTTCTACCACGTATTTTTTAACATCTTCCCAAATATTGTTAGGGATGTAAGCCCTAGATGCAGCACTACATTTTTGTCCTTGGAACTCAAAAGCTCCTCTGGAAATGGCAGTTGCCACTTGTTTTGCATTGGCCGATTTATGAGCTATTATAAAGTCTTTTCCACCTGTTTCACCAACAATTCTTGGGTAAGTTTTATAGTTTTCAATGTTGTTCCCAATTTGTTTCCATAAACTTTGGAAAACTGGAGTGGAACCAGTATAGTGTAATCCTGAGAAATGTGGATTTGCCATAACTGTATCTGTTATCATTCCTGGGTTTCCAAAAACAACGTTAATCACGCCATCAGGAACTCCAGCTTCTTTAAATACATCCATGATAATTTTGGCTGAATAGATTTGGTTGTTACTTGGTTTCCAAACCACCACATTACCCATTAAAGCCATACAAGAAGGTAGATTTCCAGCAATAGCCGTAAAGTTAAAAGGAGTTACGGCATAGGTAAACCCTTCCAAAGGTCTGTATTCAACACGGTTCCAAGCGTCGCTTGTGCTTTCTGGTTGTTCCATGTAAATATCTGTCATGAACTGGACATTAAAACGAAGGAAATCTATCAACTCACACGCAGCATCAATTTCAGCTTGATGAATGGTTTTAGATTGTGCAATCATAGTTGCTGCATTAATTTTAGCTCTGTAAGGACCTGCAATTAATTCGGCAGCTTTTAAAAAGATACCAGCACGTTGTTCCCAAGGCATTTGGGACCAAGATTTTCTAGCTTCAAGAGCTGTGGCAATAGCTTCCTCTACATGAGATTTTTCAGCTAAATGAAAGGTTCCAACTATATGCTTGTGGTCATGAGGAGGAGACATGGTTCTGGTATTGCCAGTTTTTATGTCTTTTCCGTTAATGTACATTGGTACATCCACTTGACTGTTATACATTTCTTTATAGGCTTTTAAAACAGCCTCTCTTTCTGGAGATCCTGGAGCATAACTTTTAACAGGTTCGTTAACAGCTATTGGTACATTAAAAAATCCTTTTCCCATGATTGTTTTGGTTTTGTAATTTGTAAAAATTTCAGCTGCAAAGGTACAATATTTTTACCGATTATCTTTTCTTTGTTATGCTAAAGACAAGTTAAAGTATTGGTTTTTTTGTAAGTTGTGCTTTGGTAACCAGACTCTAGATTTTATGTGTACAGTAACAGTAGTTCCTTTAGGGCATTCCAATTTTGTGTTGACATCCAATAGAGACGAAGCCCCAAGCAGAGAGACTTTGTCTCCAGATTTTTATATGGAAGGGGATTCCAAACTTTTGTATCCAAAAGATAAACTTGCTGGCGGAACCTGGATTGGGGTTAGCAGCAAAAAGCGTCTTGTTTGTTTGTTAAATGGTGGTTTTACCAAACATGAACGACAGGACAGTTATAGATTGAGTAGAGGTGTGGTTGTTAAAGATTTATTGACCTCAGATTCTGTTTTAAAGACCATTGAAACATATAATTTAATGGATATTGAACCTTTTACAGTTGTTATGATTGAATGGCAAAAGGAGCTGCAATTGTTTGAGCTGGTTTGGGATGGAACAGCCAAGCATGTTAAAAAACTCCCTATGGAACCTCATATTTGGTCATCGTCTGCACTGTATACAAAAGCGATGAAACAATCCAGATACAATTGGTTTCAGGAGTTTCAGAAGCAAAACAGCCCAAATCCTGAGAGTATTTTGGAATTTCATCAAACAGCTGGTGCCCAACAAAAGGATTATGGTGTTGTTATGGATCGTGGCTTTGTTAAAACAACCAGTATTACACAAGTGGTAAAGAGCGACGGTATGGTAAACATGACGTTTTTAAATCTTTTGAATGACCAACTTTCTCAAGCAACTTTTGATGTTGATACGTCTAAATAATCAGGAGTTTAGAATAAATAAAAACTTAAGAAAGTTATAGCGAAGGCTAATTTAAAGCATAAGGAGCGCTTAATTTAAACCTTGGAATTGTGACTTCAAATTTTTTAGATGTGTTAAGATTGATCATGCTATAAAATCCATACATGGCTCCAAAAGGTGAAGACAGCAAGCATCCTGATGTATAGGTATGCGATTCTCCAGGTTTTATAACAGGTGTTTTTCCAATAACACCTTCTCCAGAAACTGTTTCTAAATTGTTCAAGGCATCCAATATGGTCCAATGTCTTGCATACAACTGTACAGAGTCTTTGCTCTTGTTTTCGATAGTGATTTTGTAACCAAAGGCAAATTGGATCTTATAATTTTTATAAAAAGTGCCTTCAAAATTGGTCTCTGCCGAAATTTTAATCCCTTGTGTAACCTGTTGAACCATTTTTATTGGGTTTCTATTAATTGGAAAGTGCTAAAATAAAAAATTAAACGCTTAGTATCACAAAATATTAGACCATGTGCATGTTTAACAGGGTTTAATTGGTAATATCTATAGAACTCGACTCGCCAACACCTATAAGTCTGTCGTATCTGGCTCCTAGATCCCTATAGTAAACCAGTACTTTATAGTTGTTTTCCGTTTCATCGTGATTGCCACTAATGGCTCCTTCCTGTAGTTGGTTGTTTTCATCTACCAACACGTATTTATAACTGTAGAACCCTTGTTTTAATAATATTGGAACTTCGTAAACACCTCTAGCCTCATTAAAATACATTTTATTGGTTTGAGTCAATTCATAATTATTGAAATTCCCATAGACATAAATGGATTTGTTTAATAGTTCGGGTGTGGGTAATAACGAAAAGTGTATCCAAACATAATCTGCTTCAATCCAAGGTTTTTCGGTATATAACGCATTTATTACAAAATTTCCATTAATATCTGGGTTGTAAGTGTAAGGTTTGTTTGCCCTTACCACATCAGTAAACAGATAATTATTGTACAGGTCGTCCAATTGAATATGCTCTATGGCAACGTTTGCACCTTTTACATCTTTATTTTCAAAAGACAAATATTCGTTGCCTCCCCAAAAAGTGGTTTCAGAAGTGTATTTGTAAATAAGCTCATTACCCAAGGTGTACTGTGGTTTTACATTGGAAATGGCGGTGTTTAAATTGTTGTTTTGGATAATTAATGCCTTAACCGTTTCAGTTGGGTTGTTGAACATGATACTTGAAGAACTGATGTTTATATCCACAGTTTGTTTTTCATCCAGATATTTAACGTCTCTTGCTTTCCTTATAAACACACCTACATTTGCACTATTTTCGTAGAGCATAAACTTTCTTGAAAAAACTATTTCATCATATTCGTTATAAATATGAATCATATAATTCCCTGATTTTTTGAGTCCACGAGTCCTGTCATTTGGAATAATTAAATTGTAATGAGAATAAATTTGATAGGTGTTAAAAGAGTTTTCGTAGTTTCTTATACGTTGGTTGTCATAGCCATTCATGTATTCGGCTTTGGTAAGGTTTGAAGGGGTCCAATCATAATCGTAGTGTTCAATTTTATAATAGAAATCTTCTTCGTTGCCATTTAAAGCATCAAAACCTAAAGCAATCCTGTCTCCCAATTTAATTATGGGAAGTTGGCTTTCAGGTGTTTCCCCTGTAAAGATGATGGTTTTAATGTAATCTGGAGGAGCCACTTCTACAGCTTGTCCAAAAAACAAACAAGGTATGAAAGCAATAAGCAGGAAATATTTGTGGATTCTTGTCATAATGTTTTATTTCTTCTGTAAATATAAACAATTTTTATGCCTAAGCATTTTTAACTATTTAGAATTGATATAAATAACAAACTTCGTGTAACTGTAGTATTTTTTCATATAGAAATTCGTAAATTTGCACGGATTTTTGAGTAGATCAAATATCTTAATCACATTTACTATTAACAAATAGATTTATAAACATGTCAAACGACATTAAGATTAAAAAAGGTCTGGACATTAAACTTAAAGGTGAAGCTGAAAAAGCGACTGAAAACGCTATTGTTAGCAACTACTGTACCTTAAGGCCAGAAGATTTCCATGGAGTTATCCCTAAATTGTTAGTAAAAGTTGGTGCCAAAGTGAAAGCAGGAGAAGCTGTTTTTTACGATAAATCCAACGAAGCTGTTAAATTTGCTTCGCCTGTTTCTGGAGAAGTTATAGAGATTTTACGTGGAGAAAAAAGAAGGATATTAGCTATAAAACTTCAAGCAGACAAGGAGCAGGTTTACCAAGATTTTGGAAAATTTGATGTCCAATCGGCAAATGGTGAAGCTGTTAAAGCACATTTGTTGGCTTCTGGTTGTTGGCCATTTATAAAACAACGTCCTTACGATATTATTGCTAAGCCAAACAGAACGCCTAAAGCCATTTTTATTTCGGGTTATGCTTCTGCACCATTGGCAGCAGATTTGGATTACACCTTAAAAGGAAAAGAAGCAGAGTTGCAAGCAGCAGTCACTGCCTTAGGGAAATTAACCGAAGGTAAGGTGCATGTATCTGTAGGCAAAAATAGCACTTCACCTTTAGCTGGTTTGTCTGGAATTACTTTACATAAAGTTTCTGGGCCACATCCTTCTGGAAATGTTGGAACCCAAATCAATAAAATTGATCCAGTTAACAAAGGCGAAGTGGTTTGGACTGTAAATGCTCAAGACCTGGTTATTATAGGAGAATTGCTTTTAACCGGAACATTCAATGCTGAACGTATTGTTGCTTTGGCAGGATCTTCCATAAAAAAGCCAAGATACTTTAAAACCAAAATAGGTAGCGAAATAGCAACCATGGTTTATGATAATGGTATTGATAAAGACAGCAATGATAGGATTATTTCCGGCAATGTTTTAACTGGAAAACAAGTTAGTCCAGATGGGTGTTTGGATTATTACAGCAATATAATCACTGTAATCCCTGAAGGAGATGATTATGAGTTTTTTGGATGGAACAAACCCGTATTCAATAAGGTTTCCACCTCTAGAGCCCTTACGTTCTCTTGGATGACACCAAACAAAGAATATGAGTTGGACACCAATACAAATGGGGAACATAGAGCTTTTGTGCTAACAGGAAATTACGAAGAAGTATTTCCGTTGGATATTTATCCGTTACAAATCTTAAAAGCATGCATGTATACAGATTTAGATGAAATGGAAGCTTTGGGTATGTACGAAGTAGCTCCTGAAGATTTTGCCTTAACAGAATTTGTTTGTGTATCTAAACAACCTCATCAAGAGATTATAAGAAAAGGTTTAGACGTAATGATTAAAGAAATTGGATAATTATTCATTTCGTGTAGCGAAATGAAAAATACAACTTTATTCATTTCGTGTAGCGAAATGAAAAATACAACTTTATTCATTTCGTGTAGCGAAATGAAAAATACAACTTTATTCATTTTGTGTTACGAAATGAAAAATTTTTAAAAAAAGAACCATGGGTTTAAAAAGCACATTACATAACTTAAAAGAAAAGTATAAGGGAACCAAAATGGCTCCAGCGTTCAATGCGCTACATACTTTTTTATACTTGCCAAATGAGACCACGCATAACGGAACTCATATAAAAGTGGCAGACGATTTAAAACGTACCATGAACACGGTAATCATGGCAATGATTCCTTGTTTGATTTTTGGAATGTTTAATGCTGGATATCAACATTTCGCAGCTCTAGGAACTCCTGTGGATTTCTTGTCCTGGGACGCTTTTTATATAGGATTGATTAAAGTGTTGCCACTGGTAATTGTATCTTATGGGGTTGGATTGGGAATAGAATTTTTATTTGCAATTATTAAGGGTCATGAAGTTGAAGAAGGCTATTTGGTAACTGGAATGCTAGTGCCTTTAATTGTACCTATAGATACGCCTCTTTGGATGCTTGCTGTGGCAGTAGTTTTTGGGGTTGTTATTGGGAAAGAAATTTTTGGAGGAACAGGGATGAATATCCTAAACCCTGCCTTAACCATTCGCGCCTTTTTGTTCTTTGCATATCCAACCTGGATGTCTGGAGATAAAGTATGGGTTCATGGTGCAGTTGCAAGAGATAAAGCCATTGCTGCAGGAGAAAATTTAGATGCTATTTCTGGTGAAACCATTTTGGGAGCTTTGGCTCAAGGTAAAGAAACAGTCTATTCCGTTGCAGATATGTTTTATGGATTTATCCCAGGTTCAGTAGGGGAAACCTCTACTTTATTGATACTATTGGGAGGTTTATTCCTAATATTCACAAAAATAGGTAGCTGGAGAATCATGTTGTCTTCAGTGTTAGGAGCCATTGTCATGGGACTTATTTTTAATGGTCTTGTAAATGCAGAGGTTATATCGCAAGGAAGTAAATTTTACGGGTTGATGAGTACTCCATATTGGGAGCACCTGTTAATTGGAGGTTTTGCTTTTGGTACTGTATTTATGGCAACAGATCCTGTAACAGCATCTCAAACAAATAAAGGAAAATGGATTTATGGATTCTTAATAGGTTTTATTTCTATCATGATTCGTGTATTCAATCCTGCGTATCCAGAAGGTGTTATGTTAGCGATCTTATTAATGAACGTGTTTGCACCAACCATCGATCATTATGTGGTTCAAGGTAACGTGAAACAAAGAATGAAACGTCTTAAAGTTAAAAACGCATAAGAAATGGAAAAGAGAACAGATAAAAATTCATATACCATTATTTTTGCCATTGGAATGGTGTTGGTTGTTGGTGCATTATTGGCATTTACAGCGTCATCTTTAAAACCAAACATTATAGAAAACCAACGTTTGGAAAAGCAGCAAAATATTTTATATGCTATGGGTATTAACGATAACGACGAGTCCAGTGCTGTGTTTATCTCTACAGATAAAGCCCCTGAAGCTTTTAAAAATAATGTTACAGATCAATTGGTCATTACTGTAGATGGTAGTGGGAAAATATTGAAAACACAAACACGTGATGAATATTTTAACGAAACCAAACAAGAGCCTTACTTAATTGATGTTAAAAAACAAAAAGCAAATGCAAAGAAAGGTGAGCCAAGAAAATTACCTTTATTTGTTGGTCAAAATACGGAAGGTAAAACCGTTTATGTAGCGCCAATTTACGGCAAAGGTCTTTGGGATGCCATTTGGGGTTACGTGGCCATGGATGAAAACATGGTAGTTCAAGGTGCTTATTTTGATCACAAGGGAGAAACACCAGGTTTAGGTGCAAATATTAAACAGCGTTACTTTATGGATGATTTTTATGGAGAGCATTTGTTAAATGAAGCAGGTGTTTTTAAAGGGATAACCGTTGCCAAAGGTAATGCCGATCCTAAAAACGTAGACAAAACCGATAATGAGGTAGATGCCATTGCAGGTGCAACCATTACAGGTGATGGTGTAACAGCAATGATAAAAAGCGATTTAAAGCTTTACAAGCCTTATTTTGATAATTTAAAAAACAATTAACCTATGGGACTTTTATCAAAAAAAGATACGAAATTAATTACAGATCCATTAGCAGATAACAACCCAATTACCATACAGGTACTTGGTATCTGCTCAGCTTTGGCAATTACAGCAGAGTTAAAAGCTTCAATTGTGATGTCTATTTCTGTAATATTTGTATTAGGAGTTGGGAACGTGGTTATTTCTTTAATAAGAAACATTATCCCTTCAAAAATTAGAATTATTGTGCAACTTGTTGTAGTTGCAGCTTTGGTAATTATTGTAGATCAAGTCCTTAAGGCCTTTGCTTACGAATTAAGTAAAACCTTGTCTGTATTCGTAGGACTTATTATTACAAACTGTATCATTATGGGACGTTTTGAAGCTTTTGCTTTAGGAAACGGTCCATGGCGATCTTTCTTGGATGGAATTGGTAACGCACTAGGTTATGGTGTTATATTGATTATTGTAGGATTTTTTAGGGAGTTACTGGGATCTGGAACCTTATTGGGATATCCAGTATTGGGGAATCCAATTCCAGGAGAACTTTCTGGGCTATATGCATTAGGCTATGAAAACAATGGATTTATGTTATTATCTCCAATGGCCTTGATTGTTGTTGGAATCATCATTTGGGTACAACGTAGCAAAAATAAAGCATTAATAGAAGATTAATAAGGAAACAGTGTACAGTCACAGTTTACAGCACAAACTGTTCACTAAGACTGAGACTGAAAACTAAAAGAATATGGAACATATAGAATTATTTTTCAAATCGATATTTATAGATAACATGGTATTTGCTACGTTCTTAGGAATGTGTTCGTATCTGGCTGTATCTAAAAAAGTAAAAACGGCTGTAGGTTTAGGAGCTGCAGTAATTTTTGTATTGGCAATTACAGTGCCTTTAAACTGGTTATTGGATCAATTCCTTTTACAGCCTGGAGCCTTAACTTGGTTGGGCGCAGAATATGCCGATTATGATTTAAGTTTCTTATCGTTTATTATGTTTATTGCTACCATAGCAACCATGGTACAGTTAGTAGAAATAATAGTAGAGAAATTTTCACCTTCATTATATAATTCACTAGGTATCTTTTTACCTCTAATTGCAGTAAACTGTGCAATTTTAGGAGGCTCCTTATTTATGCAATCTAGAGAGATAGCTACTTTAGGATTAGCAACAACCTACGGAATAGGATCTGGAATAGGATGGTTCTTAGCCATTCTTGCCATTGCTGCCATTCGTGAAAAAATCAGGTATTCAAATGTTCCAGCGCCATTAAGAGGCCTAGGGATTACCTTTATAATCACTGGATTAATGGCAATAGGTTTCATGAGCTTTGGTGGTATGTTAACAGGAGGAGACGATGCTGCCCAACCGGAAACAGAAACGGTTCAAGTACAGGATCAACCTGAAACAAAAGATGTTTCCCTTGTTAAAGAAGAGAACAATACAGAGGAAAATGGCATGTCTGATATGGAACAAAAAACTTTAGCCAACAACACAATAAATGAGTAACATGATAGTATTAGCAGCAGGTACATTAGGAACAATCATTATAACAGTAGTCGCTTTCTTAATAATTACATTGTTATTAGTTGCGTTGTTATTAGTGGTAAAACAAAAATTATCTCCATCAGGTCCAGTAAAAATCACTATCAATGGAGAAAAAACAATTGAAGTAGCATCTGGAGGTAGTTTACTATCAACTCTAGGTTCAGAAAAAATATTCTTACCATCTGCTTGTGGTGGTGGTGGAACATGTATTCAATGTGAGTGTCATGTATTATCTGGAGGAGGCGAAGCGTTACCAACAGAGACACCTCATTTTACTCGTAAAGAATTACAGCAAGGGGCACGTTTATCTTGTCAGGTAAAGGTGAAACAGGACATGGAAATCACCATTCCAGAAGAAGTTTTTGGAATCAAGAAATGGGAAGCAACCGTTGTACGTAATTATAACGTGGCGTCTTTCATTAAAGAGTTTGTAGTGGAGATTCCGGAAGACATGGGTTATAAGGCAGGTGGATATATTCAAATTGAAATCCCACCATGTACTATTAAATATGAAGATATTGATATTACAGCTCATCCAGAAGAGCACGATACACCAGACAAGTTTCAAGCAGAATGGGATAAATTTGGTCTTTGGCCACTTGTTATGAAAAACGATGAAACAGTAGAAAGAGCATACTCTATGGCTTCTTATCCAGCAGAAGGAAGAGAAATTATGCTTAACGTTCGTATCGCTACACCACCTTGGGATAGAAATAAAAACGGATGGATGGATGTAAATCCAGGTGTAGCTTCATCATATATCTTTGCTCAAAAACCAGGAGATAAAGTAACCATATCTGGTCCTTATGGTGAGTTCTTTATAAACGAATCTGAAGCTGAAATGCTTTATGTTGGAGGAGGAGCTGGAATGGCACCTATGCGTTCTCACTTATATCATTTATTCAAAACCTTAAAAACAGGTAGAAAAGTAACCTATTGGTATGGTGGACGTTCAAAACGTGAGTTGTTCTACTTAGAACATTTCCGTGAGTTGGAAAGAGATTTTCCAAACTTTAAATTCTATTTGGCACTCTCAGAACCATTACCAGAAGATAACTGGAAAGTGAAAGAAAGTATTGATGCTCCTGGAGATGGTTTTGTTGGGTTTATTCATAATTGTGTTATTGATAATTATTTGAATCATCATGAAACACCAGAAGATATTGAATTATATTTCTGTGGTCCACCATTAATGAACAAAGCTGTTCAAAAAATGGGTGAAGATTTTGGAATCCCAGACGAGAATATCAGATTTGATGATTTTGGAGGATAAAGCTTCCAATCTATAAAAACCATAAACCCAATACGAAAGTGTTGGGTTTTTTTATGCTCACATTTTATAATTGTTTCGATGACATAGTATATTAACTTAAAAAGCTATTAATCATGAAACGATTTTTACTACTCACGCTATTATTGCTGGCAAGCACAATAGCAATGGCTCAAACCACATGGACTGGTCTTGGAGCTAATTCTAACTGGAACAATACAGACAATTGGAACACCAATATTGTCCCTACAGTTACTGATGATGTGATTATTCCAACAGGATTTATAGTTGATGTTAATGTATCAGCCTCCATTAAATCCATTCAGTTACAAGGAAATTCAACGTTAAATATTGGAAATAATTTAACGTTTACTCAGGCTTCAAATTTTGCTGGTGGCACAACAATTAATTGGAATTCAGGTTATATAACAGGAACTTCTACTTCGCTTACCAACAATGGAACAATAGCTGTATTCAATAGCAATGTTTTTCTAGGAAGCTTGACAACACTTATTAATAATGGACAAATAAACTTTAACGGAACAGGCGATATTTACATTGTAACAGATGCCGTTTTGAACAATGCAATTACTGGTACCATTTCATTTTTAGCAGATGGAGGTAGATTTTCAGAATCTGGGAATGGTACCAACCTATTAACTAACGATGGTCTTATTTTGGTTAACCTTCCTGATGTTAACGACGAAGTCTTTATTAATGCCGAGTTCCAAAACAATGATGGAAACATTCAAGTCAACAATGGTATCTTGAATTTTAGCAATGGAAGTCTGGATGCTCAAGTATTGACTGATGGGATTTATAATGTGGCATCAACAGGCATCATAGATTTTGATAATGCCATCACCTTAAATGGAAGTTTATCTGGGGCTTTGAACGGTACTATAAATTGGCGAAATAATACCAATGTAGCTTTAGGAAATAATGCATATTTTAATTTTACTGGAAATGCAACCATAAATTGGACATCTGGAGCATTGGTTGGTGGAGGCACTTTAACCAACAATTCCATAATCAATCTGTTGACAGGAAATGTTTTTATAAATGATGCTTCAATATTGGAGAATAATTCAGAGATTCGGTTTACGGGAACAGGCGATATTTACATTGGTACAGATGGCGTTGTTAACAACACATCGTTAGGTACCATTTCATTTTTGGCACATGCAGGTAATTTTGCAGAATCAGGAAATGGTACTAACTTATTGACCAACGACGGACTAATTGTTGTTGATCTTCCTGATGCTAACGACCAAGTCTATATTTATACTGAGTTTCAAAACAATGATGGCACCATGCAAGTTGATAATGGTATCTTGAATTTAAGTCATAGTGTTTTAGAAGCCCAAGTATTAACAGATGGTATTTATAATATAACATCAACAGGTACTATAGATTTTGATAGTGCCATCACTTTAAGCGGAAGTTTAACGGGAACAATAGACGGCACCTTAAATTGGCGTGGCAATACCCATGTAGCAGTAGCTGATACGGCATTTTTTGACTTTACCGGAAATGCAACGGTTAGTTGGGTCTCTGGAGCACTAGTAGGTGGAGGTACGTTGACCAATAACTCCACAATTGATGTTTTGGCAAGTAACGTGTTTATTTTTGATGCATCAAGCCTAGAAAATAATTCAGATTTACGATTTACGGGAACAGGTGATATCTACATAAGTGTCGATGGCTTGCTTAACAACACAGCTTTGGGAACCATTTCATTTTTGGCGGATGGTGGTAATTTTTCAGAATCGGGAAATGGCACAAACTTATTGACCAACCATGGACTCATTGTTGTAGACCTTCCAGGTGTTAATGACCAAGTTTATATCAATACCGAGTTTCAAAATAATGATGGCACCATTCAAGTCAATAATGGTATCTTGAATCTTAATAATAGTGTTTTAGGCGCTCAAGTATTGAACGATGGTACATACAATGTCGCATCAACAGGTATCATGGATTTTGATAGTGCCATCACTTTAAGCGGAAGTTTGTCAGGAACAATAGACGGTTCCTTAAATTGGCGAGGCAATACCCATGTAGCCTCTAGTGATACGGCATCGTTTGATTTTACTGGAAATGCAACGGTTAGTTGGGTGTCTGGGGCATTAGTTGGTGGAGGTACATTGGCCAATAACTCCACAATTAATCTGTTGAATGGCAACGTATTTATATACGATATGTCCTTGCTATTAAATAATTCTTTAATACAATTTACAGGAACTGGCGATATTTATATTGATACAGATGCTGAATTAAGAAATAATGCCTCAGGTCTTATAGATTTTCAGACAAATGGTTCTGGTATTACACCAACTGGTAGTGGAATAAACCTATTTTATAACCAAGGGTTGGTTAAAAATACTTCAGGAGGAAATGTGTCCATTAGTACTGAAACAGAAAACTCTGGAACTATTGAAGCGACATCAGGTGTATTGAGCATCTCTACGTCTTTGGATAATCAAATTGGAGGAATACTGTCTGGTGTTGGAACAATCAATTTACCTTCAGCAACCAATTTGACCAATAATGGTAACGTATCTCCAGGCTTATCTCCTGGGACATTGACTCTTGATGGCGATTATCTTTCTACAAGTAATTCTATTTTAGAGATTGAACTCAATGGTTTAACTCCAGATACTGAGCATGATGTTCTTGCCATTTTAGGAACTAATGTGATTCTTGAAGGAACTCTAGCTATTACATTAGGCTTTCAGCCTAATATTGGAGACACTTTTACTATTGCTACTGTAAGTGGAACCATTGCTACAGGAAATTTAGTTTCGTCAATTTATGCAGAATACGATTGTTTGCAATATACATTTGATGTGAGTTACCCAAATAACGATAGTGTTTTGTTAACTGTTTCAGATGAAGCAGATGTACACAATCCTGTTGTTATAACTCAAGATATAACTTTAACTCTTGATGCTACTGGAAATGCCAGTATTACTACAAACGATATAGATAATGGATCGACAGATAATTGTGGTATAGACACGATGAGTTTGGACATGGCAACCTTTACCTGTGCCAATTTAGGAACAAATACAGTTACTTTAACAATTACGGACCAAAGTGGCAATAGTGCTTCAGCTTCAGCAACAGTGACGGTTGAGGATAGTATGTCTCCTTCTGTGGCCACTCAGGATCTAACAGTGCAATTGGATGCTTTGGGGAATGCAAGCATTACGGTAGCACAAGTGGATAATGGCTCAAGTGATAATTGCTCCATAGCAAGTTTGGACTTGGATGTTACCGATTTTACCTGTGCCAATTTAGGAACAAATACAGTTACTTTAACAATTACGGACCAAAGTGGCAATAGTGCTTCAGCTTCAGCAACAGTGACGGTTGAGGATAACATAGCTCCAACCATTAATTGTCCTTCTGGATTTACAGTAGAATCTAATGGAGATTTCACTTTACCTGATTATTATTTAGATGGTCTCGTTACAGTTGACGACAACTGTGGTATTAGTAGTGTGGTTCAATCACCATCTTCAGGATCTATTTTACCTGATGGATATTATGATATAGATTTTATTGTTACAGATATTTTTGGGAACTCAAAAAGTTGTATGTTTCAAATAAAAGTTGAAGATCTTACCCTAAATGTCAATGCCTTTGAATTAACAGAATCCCACATTGTATTGTATCCAAATCCGGCAACAAATATGGTAACCCTAAAAAACAATAGCCATGTGAATTTAAAATCAGCTACAATTATTGATGTCAAAGGAAGTGTCATTCAAAAAATCAATTTGGAAGCTATGGGACTAAAACAAACCATTTCGTTGCAGGATTATGCAAGTGGCGTTTATTTTGTAAAGATTTACTCCGAAACCTCTTCCATAGTTAAACGATTGATCAAACAATAAACAAGTTCGTTTCATGTTCTTTGTTTACAGAAAGAGGCTGTTCATATATGTGATAGCCTCTTTTATATTAAATTATTTGATGAAGAGGATATAAAATATATCCATGCTCACATTTTTTAAATTTTCCGATGATGTTATAGCTATTAATTATTAATGAGGGATTTCTTAATTATTTTTAGTTTTTGGTGAAAAGGGCTGTTATAAAAGACAGCCCTTTTCTATGCTCACAAGTCATAATTAAGACATTCGTGGATATTTTCAGGCACTGAGTAAAAGTAAAATTGTCATTTGTATTAGTTGTTACCTTTCCTTTTAAGGATTATTAGCAATATTGATAGTATTGCGAAACCAAGGATCCAATATAGATAATTGTTGGAAGTAGTTAGATTGATGGGTGACGTATCGCCAATTAGAACCAATCCAGCCCAATATTGTGGATTCATGGTTCGTCCTTTTGCTGTAGTTAAATAACTTAATTTGGCCTGTTGCAAAGCTAGGTCTTTATCCATACCATTTTTGATGTTCTTGTAAAACAGTTCAATAATTTCGGCACTAGATTGCTCATCCACTTTCCATAAGCTGGTTAAAATGCTTTCGCTTCCGGCATAATTAAAAGCGTGAGCTAAAGATATCATTCCTTCACCAGCCTGATATGATGGTTTTCCAGTTTCACAAGCCGTAAGTATCGCCAAATTAGATGATAAATTAATATTGTAAATTTCGTAAGTATATAAATAACCATCTTCTTTGGATGACGCGTCTGTTGATTTGGCAAAAACCAGTCTTGAAAGTTCAGGAGATAAGTTATTGGATTCTGCATGTGTGCCAATATGGATGATTTTGTGCTCTTTTGCACTGTTTTTAAAAATATGTTCGGTAGAGTTTTCATTTAAAAAAGAGTCGCCATTAAACAGGTGTGAAGATTTTTCTGCCAAATCTTTGGTAAAAGGTTGTGGCAAAAGGGTTAAATACGCTTTGTCCAAATCTATAGAATCCTTGATTTTAATTTGATACTCTTCTTTCATTTTATCGTTGAATTCAGGCACAAATGCAATAAAATTTTCTTTATAACCTATGGTTTTGGTTTCGTTGCCCAACAGGAACAAACTGTAATTATATGATACTATGTGTTTGGCCAACAGGCTGTTAGTGGTAAATTCTGAATAGGACTGTATGGCTTTGTCTGTTAACATTTCAAAACTTAGGTTAAATAATTCGCCATCTGGAATGATAATCACTTTTTTGGTTGCGATAGCAGGTTCTAAAGGCTTCCATAGTGTTTTATATAGATTGTATAGATGTATGCCATTGGATTTTATCTGAAATGGATTTTCAGTCAATTTTAAAATATTGTTTTTTGCAGTCTTGTAGTTGAGTTTAAAAATTTGTTTTCCGTTTTCAGTTAAAACAATGGCATATAGATTGTTGTCGTTAAATACATAGCGGACAACCGTTGTGTTTTCTGGAATGTGTTTATGCAGTTTATTCAAAGGTTCCTCAATAGAGGCATATCGCATTTTATAGTATTTAGGGTAGTTGTTCTTCAGGCTATCCAAAAAAGAGTTCCAATTGGAATTAGTATTAAAGAAAGTTTCAAAACTACCATCGGTTGCACTTTCAATGGAAGCATTCATTTTGCTTTTTAAATAAGTTTCCCTAGCTATTATTGCTTTTGGGATGTTAGCAAAAGCCAAATTGTTTTTAAGGTTCAACCTGGACCTAATACGATTGTAAACACTGGACTCATGAAGGGTTAAAAACTTTGAAAGGTAGGCTTGGTTGTTTGTTAGGTTGAACAAATCCAATAAAATTTGTTTGGAAAAATCAAAAAGCTCATTGTTTTCAGTTATCAGCAAACTTAAATCGTCGTAAGATTTTATAATCTCTTTTCGTTGATTTAATATCGCAATACCATCATTTAATTGGTTTAACAGTTCTTTTAAAAAAGTGTCGGTTTTGTTTGTATTTAAATAATAACTGGATTTGGCATTTATTAGTAACGCTTTGGGTTTTCTGTATTGTATTTGTATGGAATCCGTAAAATTGGTGGTAGTAAGATTTTTGTTGTTTAGCATGTTTAAAGCTTCATTGCTGTACGCTTGTGCATCTTTGTAATGCTTTAGTTTAAAATGAACTTCGGCCAAATTTAGAATGTGATGAAAACCTTGCAATGTGTTGTTGAAATCGCTTGTTTTTATAAAATGGTAGCATTCTTCAGCTAAAGATATGGCTTTTTCGGTATCCTGTATTTTGGCGTAAAATAAGGACATGTCTATCAATTCGTCCAAATAATCCCTTGTATATTCGTTTTTTCCCAAAGATTGTCTGTATAAGGAATCGGCTTCTAGAAAATACTTGTTGGCATTTTTAAAATCACCTAGCTCATCACTTATGGTGGCTTTGGTGGATAAGGCGCTGGCATGCCAATAAAACTGAGTGTTTTTGCTCGTGTTAATTCTATAAAGAGCCTGGTCTATTAAATTGTTTGCAGCATTAAAATCCCTTAAACCCATTTTTGCCTGTGCCGAAATAATTTGTGAAATGGTAATGTTATTGTCTTCAGGAGCTAAGGTTTTCAGTTTTTTTCGATAGGAGTAGGAAATAAGCTCGTCGGCTCTTTCAAATTCCCCAATGGAATGATAAAAGGAACCTAAATTGTCAATTGCAGCCAATTGATGCTTTAAAGCCCTTAATTTTTTGGATTCGTCTGTAGAAATTTCTATAAATGTTTGAAAGCTGGCAATGACTTCTTTTGATGCTTGAATGGCATCATCTACATGGCCTAAGGCATGGTTTAAAACAGCCATGTTCATTTTTACCAATGCAGGACGATAATAGGAATTCATAGGGTTTTTTTCAACCTGTTCCAGCATTTTGTAAGCTTGGTTAAAATAGTATAGACTACTATCCAGTTTAGCCGAATACCACATCATGCCTCCAAGGGCATTATAGGTTTTATGTAGTGATTCATAGTCTTTTGTTTGCTCTTTTTCCATGGTTTTAATGGACATGGTATACAGTGCTTTGGCCATTGCCATATCTCCCAGATTGGATGCCAAATAACCAAGATTATGATATATGCCACTAATGTCAGCTTTCCTTGGGTCTTCAATCTGTTTGGCAATTTCAAGGGCTTTTTCAACAGTTGTGTAGGCTCTTTTGGTATAACCTGCATCATCATAAATCCAGGCCAATTCCAAGAGGACCTCTTTATCCACAAAAGGAATTTGATACTGGTTTAATTCTTTTCCAAAGGTTTCGGCTCGTTTTATGGCCACATCGTGATTTCCATTGGCCAATTTTAAACTGCCTACCAGAGCGATGTATTTTATTAAACTGTCTGTATTTTTTTCCGTGCGATACCTATCAAGTTGTTTCTCTAACTCAATTCTAGCTTCTGTCATTGCCTCTTTGTCCAAAAGTTTTTGAATATAAGCAATGTTTTGAATGTCTGACCCTTGGGACCAAGTGGTATGAAAACTACCTATAAATAGTAAAACAACAAAGATGGTTAGTACGTCTTTAAAAATTGTTTTCATAATAGGTAAGGTTAATCCTCTAACTCAGAAAGTATGGTTTTGCTATCAGCCATATTGCTTTGTTTAAGGGTTTCTTTTGCAAGTTCTATTTTGTTATTTTTCAAATAGGCTAATCCCAAGTAATAAAAAGCATCATTTTTAAAAGCACTTTCTTTAAGTTCCGTTACTTTTTCCAAGTAGCTAATGGCTGTGGTTGTTTCTCCCTTGGCCAAATAAGCCGAACCCATAAAATAATTAAGCGTATCGTTTTCAGGTTTGTTTGTTAACAAGGGTTGCCATTTGTTAATGGCCAATTGGTAGTCCTGTCTTTTGTAATTTACCATGGCATCATAAAACACAAAATTGTCTTGAGTGCTCATGGTAGTTGGTAAACCTGGATCTGGAGCGTAATATTTGCTGTATAATTTAGAGTTGGAATTTCCGTTGAAAAACCAGAAACTTCCAACAGCAATTATTACTGCTGCAGCTGCTACCCACTTCCTAAAGTCCAAATGTCTTACTTTTGAAGGTTGTTCCATAGGGCTTTTGGTATCTGGGAGTTCGTTATGAAATGTCTCAATTTTCTCTGTTAGAGCTTGTGTTTCTATCCCTAAAAGTAAAGTTTTGATTTCTTCCACCTGATTTTTAAAATCGGGATTATTGTTAAGTTTTTCTTCAAAACCGGTTAGTTCATCAGGTGTCATATTATTATTGATATAACGCTCAATGTATTCTAATTCCTCTTGGGTTATGTTGTAATTTGGGTTCATGCTATTATCTCTTTTTCAAGGCCAATTCTCTTAATTTTTGCATGCATCTATATTTTTTGTTTCTGGTAGATGCTGCGTCCAATTGCAGCTCTTCTGCAATGGTGTTCATGGATTTTTTTTCAAAATAAAATTTTGTCAATAAATCTTTGCAAGGCAAGCCTAAATCTTTAAAGGCTTGCATGACACCTTGTAATCGGTTTTCTTTTAAAATGTCATCATGGGATTCTTGGGTTTCTTTGTTTGAAATTTCAAAATGATTTAATTTAGAGGCAACCACTGTTTTTTTATAATGTTTAGAGCGTAAATGGTCCATCCACTTGTTTTTGGAAATGGTGTATAAATAACCGTTTAAGGAATGATTGTTTTGTGGTGTGAACTTGTTGGTTTTTACATTGTTCCAAACTGTTATAAAAGCTTCTTGATAAACATCCTTTGCATGTTCCTTGGTGCCACTGTTTTTTAAAACAAAAGCTTCCACTTTATGAAAATTGCTTTGATACAGTGGTTTTAAAACACGCTCATCATTGTTTTTTATGAGCTCTATAATTTGCGAGCTGTTTATATCTGTAAGTGTATTCAAGTGATTTTCAATTTTCTGTATCTTGTATTAAAGATAGTAGAAAGTTGCAATATGTCACATCATTTTTGACGAACTGTATTTTATTAAGTTAAAATGAAATTTTTAATAACCATTATCAGTTTCTTCCAAGGGTTGCCAATTATAGTTGTTGGTAGTGTTGTCTGTATTTGGATTCCATAACGAATTGTCTGTTGCTATATATTCGTTATTATGGTTCATCCATACATTGTTTTCATAGCCATCTACTTTATAAATGTTTCCAGAGGCATCTGTCATGTTTCTTCTTTCGTAAATACCATCTATATATTTTGCATGACCAGCATCAGATGCTGCCTGATTGCTTCTCCAAGCATTGTATTGGTTGTCCATAGCCTGACTTCTGGCTCTTCCTGCCGCCAGGATTTGCTGTCCTTGTGCCTGGATGCTTGCCATGCGTTGTTGGTGTGCAGCATTGCTTTGTTGAGCTGCTTGCGCATAATATTGATTGTTTGTCTGGACCCATTGCGGATTTATCAGGAAGTTTAGCAAGGCATTTATATAGGTGTTTTTGGCACTCCCGTATTCAGCTTTTGGCGCTTCCAAACTGTTTAGGGTGTAGCCCCAATCCAATCCACCAATGCTGGTATATTGCGCTATGAAATAACGAACAATTACCATGGATAACTTGCCATCTGGACCTTCCCACTCTGTAACCACACAATCTGTTTGTCTTTGTTCTGGTGTGGATTTAAACAAATAACTGTTAAATTGTTTATCAAATTGAGCCAGTTGAGGTAATGGAAATTGATTGATGTATCTACCTCCTTGAGATTCTATAAAGGGTTTTAATTCTTCATTTATAAGTAGCTGTAAACTTTTTATTGGTTTTACATTGCCTCCACTTTGCAAGGTAAATTGATTCCTTTGTGGACTGTTTGAATAAAAGAACGAATTGAAAATCTCGTTGTAAACTTTCACACCATTGGGCGCTTCAAATAAAATGTTTTCGGCATTTGCTTCTTGTTTTATCCAGGTGCTTGGAATTGGCATAACTCCAATGGGCATCCCAAATTGTTTGTTCATCACGTAATAAGGTTTCAAACCTTGGTTTCCAGTGTTGTTTTGTTCGGAAATGGCTGCTTGGTCGTTCAGTTTGTTTTCGGTATCAAAACTGTATTCTTGCAGTGTGGTGTTCTCTTTATCTTCGCCACAGGAATTTAGTAAAATAAGGATAAAAAGTAACCAAAGGATGTTAAAGCGTTTCATAATGTTCATGTTATATAAACATATCGAAACACGTTACAAATGTCATCACAAAAGAAGTTTAAATTTTACAAATATTTTTCAAATTAAGAATTTATGACAACATCAAGGCTTTAGAAGTTTTGATTTGAGGTTGAAATTGAAATAATTGGTTACAATCCATAACATCTGGCATGTTGTCTAGTTTACACAGGAATTGTACTACAGCCGAAAGCCCTAAAAACAAAACCTCTTTATCTGTAGGGTTTTTAGGTTTTTTGTTATTATGATGAAGAGGCAATTGATAGCCACAAGCTTTTAAAAATTGGGCTTCTATATGCAACAATTCCAATGGGGAATAGCCATTGAAGGTTTTGCCGAATTTTTGATTTACCATTCCTATGTAATTTAATGTGGTGGAACCATGATTGTCTGAAAGGTGTTTCCAAGCATCTGTATGGTCCAAAATATTCCCAACGGCACATTGTTTGCAACACTCTGGATTTAAGGTGTTGTTGTGGAAAGCTGTGTATAGTTTTTGTATGGCTAAGTCTAATCTTTTTGTTGTTTTCATAGTTTTAGCTTTAAAGTTTGGAACAATAAGATACAAATTTTGATGGAAAAGGAAACGGTTTAAATACAACTTTAACTAGAAGTATTTGAAAAAAGCGTTTGAAATTTATGAATATTTTGAGTTAAACTATTTTTAAATCTGCTGAAGACAAATTTTTTAATAGTAATTTTGTGATATGAAAAAAGCACTTTCAGCACAGGAATTACATTATCTGGCCATGAACCACGTTGGGAAGGAATTGGAAGCTCGTGGTTTTGAATTTATAGCTGTAAACAGTAAATTAAAAAAACATCCGCAATTTGTATGTATGGACAAGACCAAACAATATTATTTTGTAATTGTTCGTGCAGTGATTTTACCTGAAAACCCTAATAATTATGACGTGGTTTGGATGGAATCCTTTAAAAAACACGCCATGGAAAAAGACGCCAAGGTCTTGTATGCAGGTGTAGGACTGGGTAACCCTCAAGGTGAAGACTTGCCAATTTATTTAAATGAAGAATACTTGATTGAATACAATGGCATTCAAGTAGTAGAAACAAATTTAAATTAGCTTTTAGATGAACAATGAAAGATTAGGGACTCGTTGTTATTTCGCTCATAGCGAGAAATCTTCTTATTTCACATTAGTATTACTGGCATTCTTTTTATTGGTTTCATGTAATAAAGAACCAAAAAACACCAAGTTGTCCGGAGCTGTTTTTGGGACATCCTATTCTGTGATTTACGATTCAGGAATAAATTACCAAAAACAATTTGATAGTTTGTTTTATGTCATCAACAAATCCATGTCAACATATCAGGCCAATTCAGACATTTCAAAAGTAAATAGGAATGAAGCTTTTGCGATAGATGAGCATTTTGCAAAGGTATTTGATGCTTCAAAAGACATTTACAAGCAAACCCATGGTGTTTTTGATCCAACCATTGGTGCAGTGGTCAATGCTTGGGATTTTGGTCCTGAAGGACATATAGAACGTTTGGATAGTTTAAAGATAGATAGCTTGATGCTTAGTGTTGGCCTGGACAAGGTAAACAGGCAAGGTCTAAGCATAAAAAAACAAAACCCCAAAACATTTATTGATTTTAACGCCATTGCCAAAGGGTATGGCGTGGATGTTATAGGCCTGTTTTTGGAAAGCAAAAACATCTCTAATTATTTGGTGGAAATAGGTGGTGAAATTAGGGCTCGAGGAAAAAATGTGGATAAACAGTCTGCTTGGAAAGTAGGTGTGGAAAAGCCGCATTTTGATGGATCGCAATCTGTTTTAAAAGCTATTTCCATTCACAATGAAGCCATGGCGACTTCTGGGACTTACAGAAAGTTTAAAACCGATGCCAATGGCCATAAATACTCTCATATTATAGATACGCAAACAGGTTATCCCAGTAAAACCAGTTTATTGAGCGTTTCGGTTATTGCCAAAGATTGCATGACGGCCGATGCTTATGCCACAGCTTTTAAGGCCATGGGTATTGATGCCGTTAAGGATTTTTTAAAAACACATCCAGAATTAAAGGTGTTTTTAATTTTTGAAAACGACAGCAAGGAATTGGAAACCTTGTCCTTAAATGGGTTTCCTGAGAGTTGAATACCGTAAAACAGTTTGGACTTTGTCTTGGTTATAAGGATTTTACCAAAAAAATATTCTTTATTTTTTATGTGAGATGTCATTTAAAAGAAGAATTTAACATTTTGGCGAAAAATTTTAAATTCTTGGTTTTTCCTACAAAACTTCTCTTATTTTAGTTGGTAACTTGTTGATATGTTGACGCTAACACATATTTTTTTGCTAAACTAAATATTACATTAATGAAATCCCTCTTTATCACCTTTTTTCTTCTTATCGGTATTTTTTCCATTCATTCACAGACAGAACAAGAAATTGGATCTGTTTACATAAAAAGAGCTGAAGAAAGCTTTAAGGAGGGGAATATGGATGAAGCTAGGGATTATTTTAAAAAAGCCAGACAATATATCAAAGAAATAGAGGACAGCAAAGTGGCCAGGATAGGAGCGCTTTTAAGTGATGATATAGGAGATTATCAAAAAGCACAAATTCTTACCAAGCGCTATTTTGATTTAAACCCGGAGAAATCTACAGATGAATATTTGGAGATGCTGGAATTATATGTTCATATTGAAGAAGCTTTGGAAGCTAAAAAAATAGAACAGATAAAAATAGCCGAAGAACAAATTCGTGAAGAAAATAAACAAAAACGTTTGGATTCCCTTACCAATGTTTGGACTCAAAGATCCAATATGTTTTACTTAAACATAGATAGTATAGGTACTTTTAACCAATACAATATTGCCATTTATAAACTTGAAGACCATATAGGTCTTATGGATCACTTAGGGCAGGTTGTCATTGAAGCGAATACCTATAAACATGCTTTGGATTATGATGGTTACGTGCTGTTTATGGACGATAAAATAAAACCCACCCGATTATTTTGCTATAATGCTTCTACCAAAAAAGGATATCAGCTTCCAAGCATAACCCAATTCGACCCTCAAGCTTACGATTATGGAAAGGTGATGTTGCCAAGAGCGAATGGTTTACTGGTTGCTTATCCCAACAACGCCTCCAATGTGCTAATTTTTAATTTGAATGCGCAGGAATTTCAAAAAGGTTTAGATAAAAAAGAATATTTAAAAACACTCAAAAAAAACGATATCATAGAAAAATACAACAATGATCTTCAAATTAAAATAGAAAAAAACTGGTACGAATTAGGAGATGCCTTAGGAGGAGGGATTCATCCATTATACGAACACAAAACAAAACTCTACGGGTTTTTAAATACGTTTAATGGAACGGTTTATACCTCTAATTATTATAGCCATTTTGGCGCTTTCTGTAATGGGAAATTTCAAATTGTAGAAAATAACAAACATCTATGGATGGATGTTGAAGGATTGAAATACGAAGATAATGAGAATGAAAGTGGTGCTTATTCTGGAGCATCAACTTTTGTAAAAGACAATACTGGAAAATATAAAATCGTTCAAAAAGTTGATGGTAAAAACAAATTGGTTTATGGAGATGAACAATTGCCAATGCTGGACGATTTTTTGGCACAACAATCCAATTAACAAAGGTTTATGCAACCCTTTTTTTGTTAGGGTTTAAATACTACTGGAATAATTTCGCCTTTGGCTAAACAATATTTAATGATGTCGCTTTTGGAAAGGGTTGCTGTGTAATCCACTTCTTCAACTTTAAACCCAATGCTTCTAAGTTTATCAAAATAATCCCGACCATAAATCCTAACATGGTCGTACTGTCCAAAGATTTTAGCTCGCTCTTTTTTATTGGTTATGGTATTGTCTTCAAAAGTTTTTGCCCTGGATAGATCTTGAGGGATTTGAAACACACCAAAACCACCTGGTTTTAAAATTCTGTATAGTTCCTGCATGGCTTTGGTGTCGTCTGGAATATGTTCCAATACATGGTTACAGAGAATGACATCAAATTCATTATCCTTGAACGGAAGTTTGCAAATATCTGCTTTTACATCAGCCAATGGCGAGTTTAAATCGGTTGTCACATATTCCAGGTTTTTCATTTTTCTAAAGCGTTTGTAAAAAGCTTGTTCTGGTGCAAAATGAAGGACTTTTAGATTTTTGGAAAAGAATTCTGTGTCGTTTTTCAAATACAACCATAAAAGTCTATGACGTTCCAAACTCAAGGTTGAAGGCGAAAGCACATTGTTGCGTTGGTTACCGTAACCATAAGGCAAAAACATTTTAAAGCTTTTACCATCTATGGGATCTAAATATGTGTTGCCTTTTAAAAACCAAGCTAAAACAGGTCTTGCCACATAACTTAACCTGATAAGTATAGGTCTTGGAATGGTGTTTAGGATGAATTTGAATAGCTTTTTCATAGTTGTTTCGCAGAGGTACTCAGGGATTTCACAGAGAATCACTGAGGCGTGTTTATAAAACGTTTGGTGCCGTTTTTTAATAATTTTGTATGAAAATTAATTAATAAACCTAAAGGGTAGTTTCCTAATTTCATATATGTTAAAATTTAAGCAGTATGTACATAAGTAAAAGTTTCAACAGTTTTTAACTCGAAGACAGCTTTGTTTTCAACAAGTAAATCAATTCTAAAACCATGGTCTAACTTAATATCTTTATAAACAATAGGCAAAGCAATTTCTTTAAAAACATATTATCCAATGGACTGAAGATCAAAAAAAGAGACATTCTTGATAGGCAGATTCCAATAAAACAGGATCTTAAACACGATGGACATTTAAGGCAACTCCAATAATCTTTTCAGTTGGTTTATTATCCATAATTCCTTGGGTATCTCGGTAAGACCCTACGAATCTTGTTGTAAAAGCTAAAGCACTAAAGCTTTTTGTCTAAACTCATCTTCTTCATTGGAAACAATCCCTAAAGCTTCATAGATATAAGCAAAAGTAGAAAGTAGTTCTGGTTTGCCATCTACAAGGGCCACATTGTGTTCAAAATGAGCACTTGGTTTGTTGTCTAAGGTGGTTATGGTCCATCCATCCCTATGTTGTTTAATTCTATGGGTTCCCATGTTTATCATAGGTTCTATGGCAACAACCATCCCTTCAATAAACTTTTTCCCACGACCACGTTTTCCGTAATTTGGCATTTCTGGATCTTCATGCATTTTTCGTCCCAATCCATGACCCACAAGTTCCCTTACTACACCATAACCGTGAGCTTCACAATATTTTTGAATGGCAAAGCCTACATCGCCAACACGATTGCCTAATTTAAACTCTCTAATACCAACATACAAAGATTCTTTGGTGACATCCAATAATTTTTGGATTTCAGGATCAATTTCACCCACGGCAAAGGTATATGCGTGATCTCCATAAAACTCGTTTTTAATGGCACCACAATCTATGGAAATGATATCGCCTTCCTGTAAGGGATCGTTGGTAGGAAATCCGTGAACTACTTGTGAGTTGGGACTCATGCACAAGGTGTTCGGAAAATCGTATAAGCCCAAAAAGCCAGGAATAGCTCCTTGCTCCCTTATGTATTCTTCGGCTAATTTATCCAATTGTAAGGTAGTGACTCCAGGTTTCACTTCTTTGGCCAACATGCCCAAAGTTCGTGAAACAACCAAAGCGCTTTCACGCATCAATTCTATTTCTTCTTTTGTTTTTACTATAATCATCTTAAAAAAATATTGGCAAAGATACTTAAATTTAAATGGATTTCTTTTTTATGAAACATGACTTTAGACAGTTTTTAGTTAGTAAATATTGAATATTTTTGTACTCTAAAATAAACACCATGTACAAATCCATTAGTGCCGAAGAAGCCGTAAAAGTCATTAAATCCAACAGTAAAGTATATATTCAAGCAGCAGCAGCCGCACCTCAAGTGTTGATAAATGCCATGACAGCAAGACATGAAGAGTTAAGAAATGTCGAAATTTGTCAATTACACACCGAAGGTGAAGCGCCTTATGCCAATCCGGAATTAAGAGACAGTTTTCATGTGAATTCCTTTTTTATTGGAAAAAATGTAAGACACACTTTAAAAGCAGGAAATGGGTCATATACGCCTGTTTTTTTAAGTGAATTGCCTTTGTTGTTCAAAAGAAATATTGTCGATTTGCAAGTGGCTTTAATACATGTGTCCGTTCCTGATAAACATGGGTATTGTTCTTTGGGAGTTTCCGTAGAGGCAACCTTGGCTGCTATTGATAATGCCGATTATGTGATTGCCCAAGTAAATAAGCAAATGCCAAGAACACATGGTGCAGGGATTATTCATATTTCAGAAATCAATGCGTTTGTGGAGTGCGATGTGCCTTTGCCTACACATGATATGGTTGAACCTTCTGAAATTGAAAACAAAATAGGGAACCATGTGGCTGGCTTAATTGAAGACAGAAGCACTTTGCAAATGGGTATAGGTAATATTCCAAATGCTGTGTTGACCAGGCTAACCAATCATAAAGATTTGGGGTTGCATACCGAAATGTTTTCTGATGGTGTTATTGACTTGATATTAAAAGACGTCATTAATGGTAATTATAAGGGCATAAATAGAGGAAGGGCTTTAACCACTTTTTTAATGGGCTCTAAACGCTTGTATGATTATGTGGACGACAACCCTTTTATAGAAATGCGTGCATCTAACTACACAAACGATGTGTCCATAATTAGACAAAACCCAAAAATGGTTGCTATAAATTCTGCCATTGAGGTAGATGTTACTGGACAGGTTTGTGCAGATTCAATTGCAGCTCATATGTATTCTGGAGTTGGAGGTCAAATGGATTTTATTCGTGGCGCTTCCTTAAGCGAAGGTGGTAAAGCTATCATTGCATTGCCATCTACCACAAAATCTGGTGTCAGTAGAATTGTACCTACTTTAAAACCAGGCGCTGGAGTTGTAACAACACGTGCGCATGTGCATTATGTTGTTACCGAGTATGGTATTGCCAACTTATATGGAAAAACCATTAAAGAACGTGTAAAAGCACTTGTAAACATAGCACATCCAGATCATAGGGAGGCCATAGACAAACAATATTTTGAATTGATAGGATATTAAACAAAGAAATTTATTGAAGTTTATTTATATAACAACAACCATAAGTTTTTGCTTAGATTGGTTAGAATTTATGGTAGTTACCTTTTAAAAAACGAAAAGAACCCTTTCTTTTTTTCTTTTTTAAGTGGACTGTAATTTGGATTGGATAGTCTTTGGTAGACTTCTCCCCAACCAATAAAACCACCAATATTTCGATCGTCTATAAATAAATCGGCATGAATTTTACGGCTTTTGGTATAATCAAATTGCTCTTCCGGAAAGCTTTTGTTCACAGCATAAAAAGTTAAACCGTTTTCTTTGCAAAAATTAACGGCTTCTTCCAGTCTAATGTCACTTCTATAGGTCCATAATATCAATCTGTGACCATCTTTCTGCAGTCGTTTTAAGGTTTCGAAAGCAAAAAGTTTGGGTCTACCAATTTTTGGATAATTATCCTCAACGATAGTTCCATCAAAATCTACAGCTATAATAAGTTTATCGTTAAAATTCATAGGTTTTAGTTACAGGCAAAAATAAGCAAATTAAAATGTAATCTTTATTTCCTTTAAGTTTAGATTAACGCATGTTGTGTCATTTTTTCTGGCTGTTCAATACCCATAAGTTTTAAAATAGTTGGAGCAATATCTCCTAAAACCCCATCTTTAATGGCTTTTAAATCTTTGTCTATTAATATTATAGGAACCGGATTTGTTGTATGCGCCGTATTTGGTGAGCCATCTGGGTTTATCATGGTTTCACAATTACCGTGATCTGCAATTAAAATGGTGGTATAATTATGTTCCAAAGCTGTAGTCACAATTTTATTGACACAAATATCCACAGCTTCACATGCTTTTATGGCGGCTTCCATGACACCTGTATGCCCAACCATATCGCCATTTGCAAAATTTAGGCATACAAAATCCACTTCTGCTTTTTTTATTTCGGGAATTAAGGCATCTGTCAATTCATAAGCACTCATTTCTGGTTTTAAATCGTAAGTGGCCACTTTTGGGGAATGTCTTAAGATTCGTGTTTCGCCATTAAAAACAGTTTCCCTCCCTCCAGAAAAGAAGAAAGTGACATGTGGATATTTTTCTGTTTCAGCTATTCTAATTTGTGTTTTATGGTTTTTTTCCAGTACTTCCCCTAAGGTATCTGTTAAATTATCTTTGTTATAGACAACATGAATGTTTTTAAATGTTTCATCATAATTGGTCATGGTAACATAATACAAATTCAATTTATGCATGTTTTGCTCATGGAAGTCTTGTTGGGTCAACGCTTCGGTAAGTTGTCTTCCACGATCTGTTCTAAAATTGAAAAAAATGACCACATCTCCCTCTGAAATCTTAGCTAAGGGCTGATTGTTTTTATCAACCATTACAATAGGTTTGATAAATTCGTCTGAGACATTGTTATCGTAACTTCTTTGTATGGATTTTAAAGCATTTTTTGAAGCTTCACCAATTCCTTTTACCAAAGCGTCATAAGCCAATTTAACACGATCCCAACGTTTGTCCCGATCCATAGCGTAATAACGGCCAGTAATGGTGGCAATTTTGGTAGGCTTGTTCACGATAAACTCCTCCAATTCAGTAATGAAACCATAACCAGATTTTGGATCTACATCACGACCATCTGTGAACGCATGAATATATGATTCTTTTACTCCAGAGGTTTCAGCTGCAGTAATCAAACCTTTTAAATGATTAATGTGTGAATGCACACCGCCATCGCTTACCAAACCTAAAAAATGTATGGGTTTGTTATGTGTTTTGGCATGATTAAAAGCTGCAATTAAAGCAGGTTCTTGAGCCAATGTGTTGTTTTTTACAGCCAAGTTTATTTTAACCAAGTCTTGATATACTATACGTCCAGCACCTAAATTCATGTGGCCAACTTCGCTGTTTCCCATTTGGCCTTCAGGAAGCCCAACATGCAAACCATCCGTTCGCAGGTTTGCATTTGGATACTTTGCGTAAAGTGAATCTATAAAAGGTGTATGAGCATGATCTATGGCTGAAACTTTAGGGTCTGGAGATTTCCCCCAACCATCTAAAATCATTAAAATAACTTTTTTATTCATGGTAATTTACTTTATAAGTCAAAGATAAAAGTTTAAACTGCTTTAGGTTTGAAATGAAGAAAAAAAATGACTTTGTCCTTGAAATAACTAGGACTGGAATCTTTTAAGCATGACATAATGAATGCCGATATTTGGGATTGTAAAAGCATCACCAGATATTAAAAATCCTTTGCTTTTATAGAATTCTACAGCAATTTCACGAGCATTAAACCAAAGTAAATCCACTTTTTTCTGAATTAATATGTTTTCTCCTTCATCTATCAATTGTTTTCCCAAACCTTTTTGTTGAAATTCTTTTAAAATGGCCATGCCACGAAGTTGGTATTGACGAGGTTCAGAAAATATAGGCGAATTGTTTTTCATAAAAGAAGCCACACCAATTAAATGGGATTTAAAGAATAAACCTAAATGAAAGGTGTCTTCCTCTGTGTCCCCATCAAAAACGCAAGCCTCAATAGGTTTTCTTTCACGTAAAACAGATTGTCTTACTAAATACGTTTCTTCGGCAGAAATTTGTTTGATTTCATAATGGGGATTTTCAATTTTATAAAGTTTTGCAGGCATGCCATCGTAAATGAATTCATTGACAACATGCAAACCACACTTTTCAATGACTTTATGTGAAGCTGTGTTTTTAATGTGAGCATGTGCATAAATATCTTTCAGTTTTAAGGTTTCAAACCCATAAGTTATGGAAGCTTTGGCACTTTCGGTTGCATAGCCTTTATTCCAATATTTTTTATAAATACGGTAACCAACTTCAACTAGTTTTTCATTTGGATGGTATTTTAAGCCACACCAACCTAAAAACGTATCATTTTCCTTTAAACAAACTGCCCATCTACCCATGTTATGAAGCTTGTAATCTTTATATTCTGCAAGAAAGTTTTTAGCGTTAACTAAAGACTTGAAAGCAGTGTCGCCAGTGTATCTAATAACATCAGGGTCCTTATTCATTTTGTAAAAATGAATGGCGTCCTGAGTGTTGAATTCCCTCAAATAGAGACGTTTGGTTTTAAAGATGATGTTCATAAGGTAAACTTATAATTTTTTTCTTTTATTAGATGAAATACTTATTTATATTTGCATCGGAAAGGCGAGAGTAGCTCAGTTGGTAGAGCGTCAGCCTTCCAAGCTGAATGTCGCCGGTTCGAACCCGGTCTCTCGCTCTAAAGCCTTGTCTGTTTGATGAGGCTTTTTTTATTTTCTCATGTTTAGAATTGGAACAAGATTTAGGGTGAGAAGTTTATACTGAGCGCAGCCGAAGTAAACCCGGTCTCTCGCTCTAAAGCCTTGTCTGTTTGATGAGGCTTTTTTTATTTTCTCATGTTTAGAATTGGAACAAGATTTAGGGTGAGAAGTTTATACTGAGCGCAGCC
>Ga0070728_10000803_pt1 | contig 55186 bp, 51 predicted proteins | sample tdDd471_FD_66723 | JGI IMG/M metagenome (GOLD analysis project Ga0070728, IMG submission 66723) | Marine sediment microbial communities from the Atlantic coast under amendment with organic carbon and nitrate - tdDd47.1 | ecosystem: Environmental > Aquatic > Marine > Coastal > Sediment | place... | reverse complement strand
CCCGATTTCGTGAAGGAACTGCGTCGCAGCCTCCGCCATCCGGCGCGCTATATCCCCGTGCTGATGACGTGCGGTCATCTGACCGCGCGCGATGTCGGACGCTGCCGTGACAGCGGTGCCAACCTCGTGCTGACCAAACCGGTCTCCGTTCGGGCGCTTTACGAACGCCTGGCGGTGATCGCGCATCGCCCCCGTCCATTTGTCGATCACGCGGTCTATGCAGGTCCCTGCCGTCGGTTTCGTGCAGCAGGTGCCCCCAACCAGATTGAGCGCAGAATGAAGAACATGACCGATGCAGGAACCTTAGTCCGGGCCGGAACCATGCAGACTCCCAACGCCATGATCACGTCAATCGGAAGCCAGTAGCATGTCGAACAAGATGAGGAATGAGGCACGGATCGTGCCCACAAGGTTCACGCAGATCGCGCGACAGAAACCTGGAATTTCCAGGGAAGAGGCGATTCAGGCCGGCCAGTCTGCAGTGCTGGATATGGAACCGGAGTACCTGGAATGGGTCGATGGATTGCTGCGTGAGCTCTGGTCTGCCGTGGACCTGGCCTGTCAGGAAGATGCTTTCCCGAATTCCCACGGGGAGGACGCCTATGGTCTGTCGAACCAGATCCGCAATCTCGGCGCCACTTTCGACTATGAGGCCGTGACGCATGTGGCGGACAGTTTCTGCGAACTGATTCATCGATTGACCGAGGCGAAGCGCAATGACCATCACGCCATGCGGACGCATCTGAATGCGCTGCGGCTGGTGAGCACGCCCACTTTCAAACGTGATGGCGGCGGCGAACTGGAGCCACTGATGAATGCCCTGGGGCAATTGGTGGATCACTACCCTGAACCAACCGGCAGCGTAGGCTGACGAGTAGCAGACGCGAGACAACCGAAGGAAGCCATCCCGATGCAGGGTCCGGCCAAGGATATCAATCTCCAGAACATTTCCGTTCTTGTCGCGGATCCGGGTGAACCGGGATTCCAGATCACGCGGTCGATTCTGAGATCATTTGGCGCGGATCCCGTGGTGCATGCGCGCAACGTCGCACAGGCGAGCAAACTGATCGAGCGCGGCACAGTCGACTTGCTGATCGTCAACTACCACCTTGACGGCAAGGCCGGGGCGAGCCTGGTTCGCAGTGTTCGCGAGGATCGCCGCAATCCTGCGCGCCACATACCGATCCTGATGACCCTGGGACACACCACCATTGGTGCCGTCACCCTCTCCCGCGATGCTGGTGCCAACATGGTGCTCACCCTGCCACTCTCACCGGGCGGTCTCTACGACCGGCTGTCGTGGATGGCCAATCATCCGCGGCCATTTGTCGATCAGGAAAACTACGTTGGTCCCTGCCGCCGGTTCAAGGATGCCGGTGCGCCCGGCGGGATGGAGCGTCGGTCGGTGGACTTCGAGGTCGACGAAGATGAAGAGGACGAAGCCGCCGCCGCCGCCGTGGGGTGATGCCAGGGATCGCCAGAAGGCGCTAGACTGGGCTGTTCGCGCAATAGCGCGCGACTGGTCCATATGAGGCCCTTCATGAACTACGAAGAAATACTCTGGGAAGTGGCGCAGACGATCGAGCCACAACGGGGCACTCGCAAGGTCGCCAACTACATTCCCGCACTTGCCGAAGTCGATCCGACGAACTTCGGAATGGCCGTCGTCACGCGGTCAGGGGAGCGGTGCTCGGTCGGGCGGGCTGACCGTCAGTTCTCGCTGCAGAGCGTCACGAAGGTCATCAGTCTGACGATGGCGCTGGAAGCGATTGGCGAGTCCTTCTGGAAACGCTCCGGTCGTGAACCGTCCGGCGATCCCTTCAATTCGCTGGTCCAGCTGGAGCATGAGAACGGAATTCCCCGCAACCCGCTGATCAATGCCGGCGCCCTGATCTCGACAGATGTGCTGGTCAGCCGCTATGGCCGTGATGGCGCGGTGGAGGCCATCCTGCAGTTCGCGACCGAGCTTGCGGATGGGGAGCCGGTCAGTATCGATGCCCGTGTCGCCGCGTCGGAGCGTGAAACCGGATTCCGCAATGCGGCGGTGGCGAACTTCATGCGCAGCTTCGGCAATCTGCATAATCCGCCCGATGACGTGCTGCACGTCTACTTCCATCAGTGCGCGCTGGAAATGTCGTGCCTGGGGCTTGCGCGGTCGATGCTGTTTCTCGCCAACAGCGGCATGGACCCCATCACGGGTCGGCGGGTGGTGTCGGAACGACGCGCACGGCGCATCAATGCGATCATGCTGACCTGCGGCCATTACGATGCATCCGGCGATTTCGCGTTTCATGTCGGTCTGCCGGGCAAGAGTGGAGTCGGCGGCGGTATCGTGGCCATCGCGCCGGGGGAACTGTCGGTGGCTGTCTGGTCGCCGGGCCTCAGCGCCCAGGGAAATTCCCTGGTCGGGACCATGGCGCTGGAGAAATTCGCCTCCCTGACGGGTCTGTCCGTCTTCTGAACCCGGGTCAATGACGGCGCTGGGGAAATGGTGCCAGCGCCGTCAGGCAGGTCGGATGTGTGGTCAGGCGCGGGCCTTGCCGATCTCCCGCTGCGCGCCGTCGATGATGAACCGGATCTCGTTGGCCAGGGTGCAGAGCCGGAAACCTTCCTCGAAGCACCGCTTGGCGTGATCGCCGCCTGCGGTATGGATGCAGGGCTTCACACCCGCTGCTTCCGAGACCCTGCGGATATGGGCAATCGCCTCCAGCACCTCCGGCTCCATCGGATCGCCGACCGGGTCATGCCCGAGGCCGATGGCAAGGTCGGAGGGGCCGATGTAGACCGCATCCAGACCCTCCACGGCCACGATCTCCTCGATATTGTCCAGCGCGTCCTTGGTTTCGATCATGGCGAGGGTGATCACCAGGTCACGGGATCGGGCCTTGTAGTCGGCCCCGGCATAGAGCGGGCCGCGCACATTGGCGAACGAGCGGAAGCCCAGCGGCGGATAGTGGCTAGCCTGCACGAAATGGGTGGCTTCCTCTGCCGTGTTGACCATCGGACAGACCAGACCCATGGCACCGGCATCCAGCACCTTCATGATCCAGGTCGGATCGTTCCAGGGGATGCGGGCCAGCGGCGTTGCCTCCTGCACCGAGATCCCCTGCAGCATGGCTATGGCATGGTCGAAATCGATCATGCCGTGCTGCAGGTCGACGCCAACCGAGTCAAACCCCTGTGCCGCCATGATTTCTGCCGTGTAGGAACTGGCAGACGCGACCCAGCCATTCACCACATTGCCACCGGCATTCCAGATATCGCGAACCTTGTTCGTGCGCATGTCGCTCTCCATTTGATAGTCGTCAGTTCAGGGGAACAGGAACCTCGACTCCCAGCCGTTCCGCCCATTCCGTCAGTCGTTCCATGATCCCGGGATAGAGCACCACGCCCTCCGTCACTGCCGTCCGCCGGGCGTCCAGGCCCCGCGCGCCGGGAATGCGGACCTGTGCCGTGCCTTCCGGGACGTTCGCGGCACGGCAGGCGGCAGCCAGGAAACTGCTCTCTGCCGTGAAATCCTCCCGCCCGCCGAAGGCTTCCGGATCGAACAGCAGCAACGTGACTGATGCGCCATGTTGCGTCGGTCCGTCCTTGCGCCCGAAACCGCCGAGCGCGGAAGTCAGCGCCTCCACCATCAGGCCAAGCGCGAAGCCCTTGTGGCCGCTCTCCGTGCCACCGAGCGGCAGCAGCGCCACGCCGGCCTCCGGATCATCGGTGGGTGAACCTGTCTCATCCACCAGCCACGCGCCGGGCAGCCGCTCACCCTCCGCCTTCCTGCGTCCGGCAAGGCCCATCGTGGTGATGGAGCAGGAGATATCGATCAGCACCGGATCGGTCTCGGTCGGGATGCCGACGGCAATCGGGTTGGGGGTATAGACAGCCTCCGTCGCGCCCGGCGGTGCAACACCCTTCGCAGCCGGGTCGGAACTGAGCAGCAGGACAAGGAAGCCCTTCTCCGTCGCCTTGGGCAGAAAGCTCTGCAGACAGGCGATGTGGCCGGACCGGCGTATGCCGATGGCGGCAAGTCCGAACTCCCGCGCACGCTCCAGCCCCAGGTCCATCGCCGCATCCACCAGCCAGACACCGGAGAGGTAGTTGCCGTCCCACAGCACGACCGGCCCGGTATCCGACAACCGCTTCGGTTCGCCGGTGGCGGGCATCTCGCCAGCGGTCAGGGCCGCCAGATACTGCGGGGCGAGGTTCAGGCCATGGGTGTCATGCCCCATCATGTCTGCGTCAATCAGCAGGGCCGCGACCCGCGCCGCACGGTCGGCAGGCATTCCCGCCTTCTCGAACAGCCGTGCTGCGAAACGGTTGAGACGCCGGACATCATGGCGCGCGGCCATGGCCTCAGAGTACCTGATGGACGCTGTAGAGCGGGCCGCGCGGCGTCCGGTCACCCAGACCGACGGCCACGATCCTGTTCATCCAGGCATAGCGTTCGTCGCCCGTCTCGAAGAACGGCACGGTGCGGAAGTAATACTCGGACGGGTCCACTTCCTCCCCGCTATCCAGCCGCGCCAGCACGTCCGGCGCGCCATGACGGGTGCCATGATAGGTCATGTAGATGCGGGCACCATCGTCGGTCTCGATGGTCAGGCGCACATCCAGGTAGAAGGTGCCGTCGTCTGCGATCAGGACCCAGTCCCCGGCCGTGCCGGGCATGATGGTGCCCTTGATGCGCGGTCCATCGACCGTCCCGCCGGAAACCTCCGCGATGACCCTGCGACCGAAGGGGCCGCGTCCGATCACGTGTCGCGCACCAATGGCGATGTCGATGTCGAAGATGTGCTCGAAGCTCAGTTGCTGCATCGCTCTGCCCTCACAGGATCTGGTAGATGGTGTAGACGGGTCCCGTCGGCAGCCTGTGCCCGGTCCCGATACAGACAATGCGGTTCAGCCATTCGTACTTTTCCGCACCGGTTTCAAAGCGTGGTGCGATGCGGAAGTACAGTTCGGAAGGATCCACTTCCTCCCCGGCGGCGAGGCGGGCCATGACTTCCGGTGAGCCATGCCGGACGCCGGAATAGGTCATGTAGATCAGGGCATCATCATCGGTCTTCAGCGTGACCCGGACATCCAGCCGCGTTGCACCGTCTGGCGTGAAGTTCAGCCAGTCGCCACCCGGGCCGGGAACCGCCGTGCCCTTCAGTTTCGGCCCCTCGAAGTGTCCGCCGGTCACCCGTGCGATCCGCCGGTTGCCGGTCGGTGTCGGCCCCAGGTCACTGATCTCCGTGACCTCGAACTGCACCTTCAGCAGGAATTCTGTCTGTACCTGTTGCATGCCGCCACCCCCTTCACCCCACGATCTGTGTCACTATAGGGCCGTCACAGCGTCGGATACAGGGAGGATGCCCGGCAATGTTCAAGATCACCTTCTGCCTGCGACGCAGGCCCGAACTCAGCCTGGCGGAGTTCCATGACTTCTGGCTCAACCGCCACGCCCCGCTGGTGCGCGAGCATCAGCCCGCCCTTCGCATGGTGCGCTACGTTCAGGTGCATGCGCTGCAGACCGTGCTGAGCGCGCCGATGCAGAAGGTTCGCAAGGCGCCCGAACCTTTCGATGGTGTGGCCGAACTCTGGTGGAAATCCATGGAGGATCTGGAGGCCTCGGCCCAGGACCCGGCGTCCCGCGAGGCGGGCAGGATCCTGCTGGAGGACGAAGCGAAGTTCATCGACCTGCCGAACTCGCCACTCTGGTTCGGGCAGGAGCATGTGATTGTCGGCACGGAGCATCTGGATTGAGCACTGAAGCCGACATTTCCGTTCGCCCGCCTGCTGTTGCCGGGCGGTTCTATCCGGGGGAGGGGGCTGAACTCGCCCGGATGGTTGATGGCTTGCTGGGGCAAGCGACCGACCGTCATGCCGGGCCATTGCCCGCGCCGAAGGCCCTGATCGCCCCCCACGCAGGCTATGTCTTTTCCGGGGCAGTGGCCGCCAGCGCCTACCAGCGACTGCGCCCTGCCGCGGAAACCATTCGCCGGGTCATCCTGCTCGGTCCTGCGCACAGGGTAGCCTTTCGGGGCTTCGCAGTACCTTCGGTGGATGCGTTTCAGACCCCCCTTGGTCCGGTCAGACTGGACCGGGAACTGATCGACACGCTTCGGGACTTTCCGGGCGTGGTCACCCATGATGAAGCCCATGCCCAGGAGCACAGCCTGGAAGTTCATCTGCCGTTCCTGCAGCGTGTGCTTGGCACGGATTTCACACTGGTGCCGGTCGTCGTCGGCGACGCGACGCCCGATCAGGTCGCGGCATTGCTGGCGCGGCTCTGGGGTGGTCCGGAAACACTGGTCGTCGTCTCGACCGACCTGTCCCACTATCACGATCACGCAACCGCCTGTCAGATCGACGGTGAAACGGTTGCCCGGATCGAGCGGCAGGCCGTCGGCAGTTTCGGCCCAAAGGAGGCCTGTGGCAGCCGTCCGGTGAACGGTCTGCTGCAACATGTCTCAAGCCTCGGCTATCGCGTCACCCGCCTGGATGTTCGCAACTCCGGTGACACGGCTGGTCCGAAGGATCGGGTCGTTGGCTATGGCGCCTGGGCGCTGGAGCCGTCGGAGACAGCGCGCCTCGCGGATGCGCATCGTCGTCTGCTGCTTACGACTGCCGCGCGTGCCATCGCCATCCGCATGGCCCGCAACAAGCGTCCGGAGATCTCGCTTGAAACCTTCCCGAACGAGTTGCGCTCCATCGCCGCCAGCTTTGTCACCATAGAGCGCAAGGGACGGTTGCGCGGGTGCATCGGGTCGCTGCAGGCACACAGGCCACTGGCTGCCGACGCGGCCTGGAACGCCGTATCCGCCGGTTTCGAGGATCCCCGCTTTCAGCCCCTGACCGTGCCGGAGTTCAGGGAATCGGAACTGGAGATATCTGTACTCTCCACCCCCGCGCCATTGGTCTTCGCCGATGAAGACGATCTGAAGGCCCGGCTGCGGCCCGGTCGCGATGGGCTGATCCTGCAGTCGGCGGGGAAACGCGGAACGTTCCTGCCCAAGGTCTGGGACGGACTGCCGACGCCGGAGGCCTTCCTGAACGGTCTGAAGCTCAAGGCCGGACTGCCGCGCGATCACTGGTCCGACGATGTGAAGATCTGGCGTTACACGACCGAGAGTTTCCGGGCACCAGTACCCGATGAACTGTTCCGCAGCGGTCCCGGGGATGCGAAGCAGGCCAACTGACAGCCCCTACCAGGTTTCCGCGAAGGGGCGGATATCAAGCTCGTGGGTCCAGCCGTCGCGGGTCTGGTGATGCAGGTTCCAGTAGGTTTCGGCGATGCTGTCGGGGTTCATCAGGGTGTCCGCGGGCAGGCTGTCGGGATCGACCCCTGCCTGACGCTGCCTGTCGCGCACGAATTCCGTATCGACACCGGCATCAATCACCAGATGCGCCACATGGATGTTCTTCGGACCCAGTTCGCGGGCCATGGACTGGGCCAGCCCGCGCAGGGCGAACTTGCCTGACGCAAATGCCGCGAAGCCGCTGCTGCCCTTCACCGAGGCCGTGGCGCCGGTGAAGAAGATCGAGCCTTTCTCGCGCGGTACCATGTATTTCGCCGCTTCCCGTCCCGTCAGGAATGCGCCGTAGGCGCACATCTCCCAGACCTTGCGGAAGACCCGCTCCGTGGTCTCCAGGATCGGAAAGCGCACGTTGCCGCCGACGTTGAAGATGCAGATCGCGATGGGACCGATCTCCTTCTCCACCATGGCGAACATTTCGATAGCGGTCTCTTCCTTGCGCGCGTCCCAGGTGAAGCCCTGGGCCGAGCCGCCCGCAGCCTCGATCTCGGCGACCAGAGGCGCGAACTCCTCGCCGCGACGGCGGCCCATGACGACGTGGAACCCGCCCCGCGCAAAGCGCTTGGCGATGGCCGCGCCGATATAGTCACCGGCACCGATGATCAGGCAGATCGGCTTGTCGGTCATCTGGTTTTCCCTGGATTCCGTTGGTCACCTGTCGATGAAGGCGCGGACAGCCTCCCGGCATCCACCACTGCCCCCATCAAAGCGACGAGGCCTTGATGAATGCAGGTCGCGCTTCCAGCCGGTCTGCATAGGCCGACAGGTTGGGCATGGCGCTGAAATCGATCTTGATCGATCGGGCCATGACCACGGCGTGACCCGTGATGGTATCGGCGACTGTGAAGTCGTCGGCCAGATACTCCCGGCCCTCCATATGGGCCTCGACGGCCAGCAGCATGCGGCTGATCAGTTTCACCGCGCGGGCCGCGTTCTCGGGATTGCGGCGTTCCGGCGGCAGCAGGATGGTCTCCACCACGTAGTTGTTGAACGGGGGCATGATCATGCCCTCCGCGTAATGCAGCCATTGCAGGTACATTGCGAAATTCGGCGCGTCAGGACCGGGGGTCAGATGCGGTGCGTACTTCGCTCCGAGATATTGGGCGATTGCAGTGCTCTCGGTGATCGTGACATCGCCGTCGATCAGGGTGGGCACACGTCCGTTCGGATTGATCTGCGCATATTCCGGGCCGCGCATTTCCTTCTGGCCCAGCGTGAACCGTTCCAGCTCGTAAGGCTTGCCGATCTCCTCCAGCAGCCAGACCGTCCGGACAGCACGAGTGCGCGGTGCGAAAAAGACCTTCATGGCTGGCTCCTCCCCAGGAAATGCTTCAGCAAACGACTGATCCGATGTAGCTTCAATTTCTGAAGCAAGTCAATTCAATATTGGAAGTGTGTTTTCATGAGTCGCGCCGACCTTTCATCAGATGCCTGCACGGTGGCCCGCGCGGTTGCCGTTGTGGGTGACCAATGGACCTTGCTGATCCTGCGGGAAATGTTCCTGGGAACCCGTCGGTTCGACGATTTCCTGCGCCATACGGGCATGTCGTCCCATCTGCTGTCCCAGCGCCTGAAGAAGCTGGTTGCGCTGGGGGTCGTCCGGCGCAGTGCCTATTCCGAGCGTCCGGTGCGGCATGAGTACAGCCTGACCGAGATGGGCCAGGATCTCTGGCCCATCATCGTTGCCTTGAAGCAATGGGGTGATCGCTGGCTGCACGATGGTGTCGCGCCGGTGCGGATCGTTCACAAGGGCTGTGAATGCTTCACGCATCCAAAGATGACCTGCAGCGAATGCGGTGAACCCATGGGGGCCAGGGACGCGCGTGCGCACCTGAGCCGTGGATTCAGTGCCGTTCGCCGGAGCCAGACCGGTCAGCGCTGACCTACTTGTTCAGAAAGTTCAGCTTCAGACCGGGCACAGGCCAGTCCATTGCGACCAGCTTGCCTGTCGAACTCAGCGTGATCCAGGCCGTCTTCATGTCCGGGCCACCAAAGCAGATGTTGGTGGTGATCGGGTCCGGCATCGGTACGTGCCGATAATGGCTGCCGTCCGGCGGGATCACCGTAATGCCACCATTGTGGATGGTGGCGACACAGACATTGCCATTGCCATCGACAGCGAGGGAATCCAGCAACTGATGCCCCGGCAGCCCCGCGATCAGTCTGCCCTGATGGCCTCGGATCGGCTGTTTCGGTGCGGCCAGTCGCCCCGGCCCGTTCAGGGCGTAGGCCCAGACCCGTCCGGTATGGGTTTCAGCGACATATAATTCGTCCTCCGCAGGGGAGAGGCCGATGCCGTTCGGGCTCTCCGACGGGAAGATCATCTCCTCGATCCGGCTGCCATCTGCAGCGGCATAGTATATCCCGGTGACATCGCGGTCGCGCTCGCGGATCTTGCCGTGATCCGTGAACCAGAAGCCGCCTGCGGCATCGAAGACGATGTCGTTCGGTCCCTTCAGCGCATGCCCGTTGCAATGTGTGTAGAGGGTCTCGACGGTGCCGGTCTCGATATCGATCCGTTCGATCCGTCCGCCGGAATAATCATCAGGCTGGTCCAGCGGGAACAGCCGTCCCTTGCTTTCCAGGATCCGGAAGCCGCCATTGTTGCAGACATAGCATTTGCCGTCCGGCCCCATCGCGGCGCCGTTGGGGCCACCGCCGGGCGTGGCGACGACCGTCTTCGAGCCGTCGGGATGCACGCGGGTCAGTCGGCCCGCCGCGATCTCCACCACCAGAACGTCACCATCGGGCAGGGCAATCGGCCCCTCCGGAAAGCGCAGGCCCTCGGCCACCAGTCTGAAATCCGTCATTGCATCTGCCTCCCCAGCTCACGCACTCATGACCATTTCATGGTCGAATAGAAGCCTGCTCAAGACAACCCGTTGAATTAACTGTTTTTTGATGGGCTGGCGGCATTCTGCGCAAAGCCCCGCCGAAACGATCCATTCTACAAGGTGAGAGACCATGATGATGCAAGCGTCAACGACTGACGAGTCGAGCCTGACTCTGCGCCTGGATGCCCATGGTGAAATCGGCGAACTGAACGGGGATACGGACAGGTTGCTGGGCCGTTCCAGTGTCGAACTCTGGCGCAGGCCGGTGTCCGATGTATTCAGTGCCGAGGCCAGTGCGACCCTGAGCCGGGCGCTGGGTGCACTCTCCAAGGGAGAGGCGGGCGGTGCCCACGTCATCACATACGACCGGCCCGATGGTCGGAAGGCACACTTCGGTCTGCGCGTTCGCTCGGCTGGCAAGGGTCCGGCAGATGGATTTCTTGTCCATCTGGCGCCGACCCGTGCGCCTGATGCATGGGAGGCGGCACCTGTCGACAGTGCTTTCGTCGGTGGTGACGATGATGCCTCCGCCGGGCTGGATCGGATGGCTGGCCTTCTGTCCGATGGAGGTCAGGACAAGGGCGTCACGCTGATGTCGGTGGAAGGAGGGCTTGATGCCTTCGACACGACCGACAAGGCGAGGGATTTCCGGCGCATCGTTGACGAACGTGCGCGTAACCTGGGCGCGAGCGGCACCACGGATCTGTCCGACGGGGCCTATGGCGTCGTGCATGGCAAGGACTATGACAGTGCCCGCCTGTTGAGTGACGTGGGGCAGGAAGCGGTGTCCAGGGGCGTTCTGAAGGAAGCCGGAGGCCTGGCGGCCCAACAGGTCGTGGCCGATACGGACAAGGTCTCCGCCGGCGCGGCACGCGGCACCCTCGGTCACATGCTCTCCGGTCTCAGGCGTGGGCTGGTACGCGGCTTCAGCCGGTCCGGACTGGAGGAGGCGCATTCAAAGGCCACGACGGCTGCGGAGCAGATGCTGGTGGATGTTCGCCAGGCCATCGCAAGCGGCAGCTTCCAACGCCGGATCCGCCCTGTCCTGAGCCTGAAGCGGAAGAAGATCGCGATGCATCTTGTGGGTGCGGACCTGAAGGTCGGGGAACAGATCGTGACGCCGGAACAGGTCTTTGGACTGATCGAGGCGGATGACGTCCAGTGTGATTTCGAAGTCGCAGTCGTGGAACAGGCCATTCGCCAGCATCTGGAAGCCAGGACCTGGCAGTCGATTGCGTTCCGGGTGCTCGCCTCCATCCGTCAGGAATATCTGAAGCAGCCGACCGTGCGGACACGCCTGGAGAGCCTGGCGCACAAGAGCGGCATCAGGAGCGAGCATCTGGTATTGAGGCCCTATGAGGCCCTGAGCGGGAAGCTGAACGGCAAGGGCAGCGAGATGGTCGAACAGGACATGTCGGCATCCGCGTGGTGCCTCTCGGTACCGGATTTCTATGCCTTCATTGCGGGCGACGTCGATCATCGCACCGGTCCTGTGGCAGGCGGCGAAGGTGCGCGTGGCTATATCGAGGTGTCGACGGACCGCCTGACCGGATTGCTGGCGCAGAAGGACGGGCGCTTCCTGGTGCGCGGGCTGATCGAGAACTGGCGCAACCGGCAGATCGAGCTGATTGCCACCAGCGTGAACCGTCCCGAGGACAAGCAGACCGTTTCGGACCTCGGCATTCGCTACGCGCGCGGTCAGCTGATCGGCGGATGGGAAAACCGTTACTGAGGCTTTGCAGCCTGCCCCGCCGCATGCGAATGTGGACCCAGCACGGGTGACAGCGCGGGGGAGGCGGGTTCCTTGTCGACAGGTGAGGAACGATTCCAGGATGCGGCCTCCGCACCGCCGGATTTCCTGCCCCATGCAGCGCTGTTCTGCTCAGTGGTTCTGCTGGGCAGTTCCTTCGTGGCCGCACGTGCGATCATGGAGCATTCGGACGCGCCGGCGACCCTTGCGTTCCTGCGTTATTTCCTGGCTGCCGCCTGTCTGGTGCCGCTGGCCCTGCGCCGGTCGCAATGGCAGATTGCCCGCACCGATGTTCTGCTCGCACTGGGTCTTGGCGTCATGCAGTTCGGGCTGTTCCACCTTTTCGTGAACACGGCCCTGCAGGAGATTCCCGCTGCACGTGGCGCGGTCATCTTCGCGCTGATTCCCATCCTGACGATGCTGATCGCGGCTGCGGGCGGTCGTGACCATGTTTCCTGGTTCATGACCATCGCCGCCATCCTGTCGTTCGCGGGTGTCTCTCTCGCTGTCGGGGAGAAGGCATTCAGCGCGGATGTCGGCGGCGACAGCCTGTGGGGGGAGGGACTGTTCTTCCTCGCCGTCTGTTGCGGTGCCACCTACAACGCCTTCTCTGCCCGGCTGTACCAGCGCTATTCGGTCGCGCCGATCTCCCTGCTGGCGATGCTGGGGGGTGTGATCATGATGTTGCCGTTGGCCGCTTCGGAAGGGATGTTCACCACGGGTACGGGATATTCGGAGAACGACTGGTGGCTGGCGATCTATCTGGCCGTGTTCGGCGGGACCGCCAGCATGTTGCTGTTCAACTGGGGCCTGCGTCGCCTTTCGCCGACACGGGCGGCGATCTGGGTGCCGCTGAGCCCCATCGCGGCGACGGCGTTTGGCGCGTTGTTGCTGGATGAGGTGATCACGCCACTGTTTCTGGTCGGTCTGGCCTGCGCGGTGGCGGGTCCCCTTCTGGTAAGCTGGGGCCGGGGCAGGAGGAAACAGAATGGCTGATCTGAAGGGAAAGGTCGCGGTCGTCACCGGCGCGGCGCGGTATCGTGGCATTGGCCGGGCAATCGCGCTGCGCCTTGCGCGTGACGGGGCCGATGTCGTGGTCTCGGCACGGTCGGCGGGCGGACCGGCTCCGGCGCATGAGTCGGAGATGGGTTGGCAGGGGACCAGTTCGCTGGTCACCGAGATCGAGGCGCTGGGACGCCGGTCGCTGGCGCTTGACTGTGATGTCACCAAACAGGATCAGGTCTCGGCGCTGATCGACGGTACCCTGAATGCCTTCGGGCGGCTGGACATCATCGTGAACAATGCCGGTGTTCCCAGCGGGGCAGGTGCGTCACCCATCGTCACCATGGACGACGGGGACTGGATGCGGACGGTCGATGTGAACCTGAACGGCGTCTATCACGTGTCAAAGGCAGGTGCACGGGCCATGATCGACGCCGGGAACGGTGGTGCCATCGTGAATCTCTCTTCGACGGCTGGCCGGGTCGGCATGGCGAACTACGGGGCCTATTCCGCCACCAAGTTCGCGGTCATCGGCCTGACGCAGCAGATGGCGGCGGAGCTTGCCCCGTCCGGTATCCGGGTCAACTGCATCTGCCCCGGTTCAACCGACACCGACATGATGGACGGCACGTTCCGCCGGGTTGCCGGCCATGTCGGGACGGAGTTCGAGCGCATCAAGAAGGGTGTGCGCAGGCAGGTGCCTCTGGGTCGGCAGGGTGATGTGTCGGAGCAGGCGGCGGCTGTCGCGTTCCTCGCCAGCGATGACGCCAGCTACATCACCGGCCAGACCCTGAATGTCGATGGCGGCCTGCGGATGGACTGAGCGAGCGCGGCCTTGTCCTGTGATCGGCCCTCCGGACCGGCGTCAGGAAAGCACCCGCAGCAGTTCATCGTGCATGTTGGGGCCGGAGGCTATGACATTGCGGTGCCGGGGACGTTCCCGATTGTAGATGAAGCCCTCGTTGGTGTTGGTCGTGCAGCAGGCCCCGGCCTCTGTCAGGATCAGGTCGGCGGCGGCAATGTCCCAGTCGTGCTTGCCGGCCATGGAGATCGCGGCGTCAAACCGGCCCTCAGCCACCAGCACCATCCGGTAGGCGATGGAATTCATCCAGGTGCACAGCATGTCATCACCCGGCTTCGGCCAGGTGAAATAGGTCATGTTGCGCTTGGCGGTCAGGTAGTGGGCGTCCCCGGTATTGTCGATCAGGCTGGGGGTGATGCGTCGGCCGTTCAGCCTTGCTCCGGACCCCAGCGCGGCCTCGAAGAACTCATCCTTGGCCGGGTTGTAGACGGCTCCCAGGATCGGCTTGCCATCCTCCACAAGGGCCACGCAGACCGTGAATTCCGGCACGCCACGCATGAAGGCACGGGTGCCGTCGATCGGGTCGGCGATCCAGACCCGCTTCCGGTCCAGTCGCGACGGGTCGTCCGCCGTCTCCTCCGACAGCCAGCCGTAGTCGGGCCGGGCCTCGGTCAGGCGCTGTTTCAGCAGGGTGTCGACGGCAATGTCCGCCTCCGTCACCGGATGGTCGTTGCCCTTGTCCCAGGTCTTCAGGTCAGTGTCGAAAAAGTCCATCGCAACCGCACCTGCGCGCCGCACCGCGTCCAGCAGCAGGCTGTGATCGGCCCTCAGGTGATCAGCAACGGGCGGCACGCTCAGTTGCCCGCCACGGTCATGCCCTCGACCACCAGGGTCGGCGCATTGGTGCCATAGCGGAACGTCAGATCATTCGCGGGCGTCAGTTGCATGAACATGTCCTTCAGGTTTCCGGCGATGGTCATCTCCGACACCGGAAAGGCGATCTCGCCGTTCTCGATCCAGAAACCGGCGGCGCCCCGGCTGTAGTCGCCCGTGACGCCATTCACACCAAATCCAATCAATTCAGTGACATAAAATCCAGTTCCGACATTCCGGATCAAGTCGGCAGCAGAGATTTCTCCTGCCGCGAGATACAGGTTGGAGGTTCCGGGTGATGGTGGTCCGCCCGTCCCCCGGGAAGCGTGTCCCGTCGTCTGCAGACCCAGTTGCCGGGCGGAGGCGCAGTCGAGAATCCACGTCTGCAGATGCCCGTCGTCGATCAGGGCTTGTTCACGTCCGGCAATACCTTCCCCATCCACCGCGCGGGACCGCATGCCACGCTGGCGCAGCGGATCGTCGATGATGCGGATACCACTGGCGAAGATCTGCTGGCCCATCCGATCCTTCAGAAAGGAACTGCCACGCGCGACCGATGAGCCGTTGATGGCTCCGGCCAGATGGCCGACCAGGCTGGCGGCCACGCGCGGGTCGAAGACGACCGGCACCTTGCCCGACGGCATCTTGCGCGCGCCGACACGTTTCACGGTCTTCTCGGCGGCGGTCCGGCCGATCGTCGCCGCATCTTCCAGCGCGGACATGTGGCGGACGGAGCTGAAATCGTAATCACGTTCCATATGGCCTTCCGCATCCTCCGCGATGACGGAGCAGGAAAGGCTGAAGCTGGACGTGGAATAGGCCGCGCCAAAGCGAACGCCGTCGCCCCGGATGGCCAGCGCCACGCTGCCCGCGCCATATCCGGCGGAAGCCCCTTCGGACTGTTTCACGCCGTCGACGGCAAGCGCGGCCTCCTCGGCGATGCGGGCGCTCTCGATCAGGCTCTCCACTTCCGGCACCGTCGGGTCATGCAGGTCCAGATCAGGCAGGCCCGTCGCGATCTGGTCCGCGTCGGCGATACCGCACCAGGGGTCTTCCGGGCTGGCCTTGGCCATGGCGATGCCGCGCGCCGCAAGCTCGTCCATCATGTCCGGCTTCATGTCGGTGGAGGACACGACCGCCTGCCGCTTGCCGACCATGCAGCGCAGCCCGACATCGAAGCTCTCCGACCGTTCGATGTCCTCCGGCTTGCCCTGACGGTAGGACGCGCCGAGGGACCGGCTTTCCACCATCACGGCATCGGCTGCATCGGCACCGCCCTTCAGGGCCCGGTTCAACAGATCGTCCAGCATCTCCAGGGCTCTGGCTTCGGCGGTGGCGCGATTGGTCATATGTGCAGGTTCCCGATCAGTTGCAGCCCGTCATATAGGCGTGTCGCCTGCCATGCCACAAGGGGTGGTGCGCCCATACCGGGTGCGCTGGCGGTGCAGTCATGCGCACCCGGTATGGGCGCTGATCATGGTATTCCGGGGCCAATCCGGGTTATGACTGGGGAAGACAAGGCCTGTCAGGGCGTTTTGCCTTCGACGGGGTTGCGCCACGAAGAGCGCGGAGACCGGATCTGACGTGATCGAGAAGTTGAAGAATCTGCCAGGCAATGTGCGTGGCGCATTGTGGCTGCTGGCGGCGGGTATATTCCTGTCCGCGATGGGCGTCTTCATCAAGATGGCGGCAGAGGAGCTGCATCCGTTTCAGATCGCGTTCTTCCGTGCCTTCTTCGGCCTCTGCATTGTCGCCCCCTTCGCGCTGCGACACGGGCTGGGGACTGTACGTACGTCACGTCCGATGCTGCACCTGATCCGGGGGCTGATCGGCGGCGTGGTCATGCTGTGCATGTTCTATTCGGTGGCGCATCTGCCGCTGGCGCAGGTCACGGCGCTGAGTTTCACCAAGCCGCTGTTCCTGATCCCGCTGGCCGTGATCTTTCTGGGCGAGAAGGTGCGGATGCGGCGAACCATTGCCACAGCCGTGGGCTTCATCGGTGTCATCATCATGCTGCGCCCGGGCGGGGAGACGGATCCGGTCGCTTTCGTGGCGCTGTTCGCCGCGGCCCTGATCGCCGGCATCACGATCATGATGAAGATCCTGTCGCGGCTGGATGCGCCGACGACGCTGGTCTTCTGGTCCAGCATCATTCTCAGTCTCTGCACGCTGGGTCCGGCACTCTGGTTCTGGAAGATGCCGAGCGTGGAGGTCCTGCTGGTCCTGCTGGCTCTGGCCGTTTGCGGCACCATCGGGCAGACAATGCTGATCCGGGGCTATTCGGCCGGGGAGGCGATGGCGGTGACCCCGTTCGACTACGCCCGGCTGCTCTATTCGGGTCTTTTCGGTTACCTGCTGTTCTTCGAGGTGCCGGATGTCTGGACGGTCATGGGGGCGCTCGTCATCGTTGCCTCGACGCTCTACATCGCGCGGCGCGAGGCAAAGGTGAAACCGCATGATTCACGGCCTGCGACCGCCACGTTCGATGGTCCGGCGGGCACGGGCACGACTTCCATGCAGTCAGCATCGGTCAAACCGGCTGAACAGGGTGCTGACAAGCCACTCCCCGTCGGCTAGAGGTCTGCCCAGCACGATTTTTCAAGAGGGAGGATGAACTGATGAATCTCAAGGGTATGGCCGCGGTGATTACCGGCGGTGCGTCCGGTCTGGGCGAGGCAACGGCGCGTGAACTCGCGTCCGCCGGTGCAAAGGTCGCGATCCTGGACCTGAACGAGGACCTGGGTCAGAAGATGGCGAAGGAACTCGGCGGCGTCTTCGCCAAGTGCAATGTGGCTGATGAAGCATCCGTCGTGGCGGCGTTCGAAACCGCGAAGGCCGCCCATGGTCCGGCCCGCATCCTGGTGAACTGCGCCGGCATCGGCATTGCCGCCAAGACCACGTCGAAGGGCGAACCGCATGCCCTGGACATGTTCCAGCGCGTCATCAGCGTCAACCTGATCGGCACCTTCAACTGCATCCGCATTGCGGCAACCGAGATGGCAGCTCAGGACCCGACGGAGAACGGCGACCGGGGGGTCATCGTCAATACGGCTTCTGTCGCCGCATTCGACGGCCAGATCGGTCAGGCAGCCTATTCCGCGTCCAAGGGCGGTGTTGTCGGCATGACCCTGCCCATCGCCCGTGACCTGATGAACGACGGTATCCGCGTCTGCACCATCGCGCCGGGTCTGTTCGGCACTCCGATGCTGCAGAGCCTGCCCGACAACGTGAAGGAAGCACTGGCCGCCACGGTACCGTTCCCGAAGCGTCTCGGCGATCCTTCGGAATACGGCCAGCTCGCCCGCCACATCTGCGAGAACCAGATGCTGAACGGCGAGACCATCCGCCTCGACGGCGCCATCCGCATGGCCCCGCGCTGATCCACGACTTTCAGCCCCGGCCAGCAGGTCGGGGCTGATTTCTGCCGTGCAGCCAGCGGTTGACGCTCAGGCCGCGCGGATCAGGCCTCACGGATCAGATCTGCGGCGCGTTCCGCGATCATGACGGTCGGCGCATTGGTGTTGCCGCCGATCAGACTGGGCATGACGGACGCATCGACGACCCGCAGGCCCTCCACGCCCCGCACCCGCAGCTCCGGGTCCACCACGGCGGCGTCGTCCTTGCCCATGCGGCAACTGCCGACCGGGTGATAGATCGTCTCCGCCTTGCGCCGCACGAAGGCTTCCAGCGCCTCCGGTCCCTGCACATCCGCGCCGGGATGAAATTCGTTCGCCATGTGCTGCGCAATTGGCGGTGCGGCGAAGATCTGCCGCCCGATCTCCACGCCCCGGATTATCTTCTGCAGGTCATCCGGGTGATCCAGGTAATTCGGATCGATCAGCGGATCGGCCATCGGATCGGATGACGCCAGGCCGATATGGCCACGGCTCTTCGGGCGCAGGTCACAGCAGTGCAGCGTGACACCATGGGCATAGATTCGGGTCTTGCCGTGGTCGTCGCTCATCACGGGCAGGAAGTGATACTGCAGGTCGGGCAGGGGCTCGTCGGCCCGGCTGCGGGTGAAGATGCCGGCCTCCGCGAAGTTGCTGGTCAGCAGACCGGTGCGCTGCTTCCGGTATTCGCGGATCGCGCCCGGCAGGCGGCTCAAGCCGCGCCAGGTGAAGGCGAAGCCGATGTTCGTCGAGGTGCGCTGCACCAGTGAGATGTCGAGATGGTCCTGCAGGTTGCGACCGACCTCCGGCGCCTCGTGAACCTGCGCGATGCCATGCTCGGCCAGCACCTGGCCCGGGCCGATGCCGGACAGCAGCAGCAGGTGCGGCGAGTGCACGGCCCCGCCCGACAGCAGCACCTCGCGTGTGGCACCGACGCTCTCGTCGGCTGCCTGGCCCTCCCGACGAAAATCGATACCGACGGCGCGACCGTTCTCGACACGGATGCGCGTCGCCCGCGCGCCGGTGATGACGCGCAGGTTGGGTCGCTGCACACCCTGCAGATAGGCATGCCAGACACTGTGGCGCTGGCCGTCCTTCTGGGTCAGCTGATAGAGACCGGCACCTTCCTGTCGCGGGCCGTTGAAATCATCGGTCTCGCCGATCTGGGCCCTGGCCGCGGCCTCGACGAACATGTGCGACAGCGGGCTGGGGCTGCGCGGGTCCATGACGTTCAGCGGGCCGCCCTGACCATGCAGGTCATCCTGGATGCGTTCGTTGTTCTCCGCCCGGCGGAACAGCGGCAGCACACTCTCCCAGTCCCAGCCGGGGCAGCCTTCCTCGCTGGCCCAGCGGTCATAGTCGGCGCGGTGACCGCGAATGTAGACCATGCCGTTGATCGCGCTGGACCCGCCAAGCGCCTTGCCCCGGGGCCAGAACAGGCGGCGACCGCCCAGGTTCGGCTGTGGCTCTGTCTTCAGCAGCCAGTTGGTCTGCTTGTCCTGCATGGTCTTGACCAGTCCGGCGGGCATGTTGATGGACCAGTGGTCACCGGTCGTCCCCGCCTCGATCAGGCAGACGGAGGTATCGGGATTCTCGCTGAGACGACTGGCAAGCACGCAGCCTGCGGAACCACCGCCGACAATGATGAAATCGAACTGGTCCATGGCTGACACCTCCCCAAAAGCCGCTCTGTCTGGCTTACAACTGACTGCGGTTCATTACAAACAGGAAGCGACAGGCTGGCAGTCTGGCACATTCGGCGCCCGTCCACTTGACCGCTACGCGGCGTGCCCCAACTCTGTCACATGACATTTGGGGAGGACGTGAGATGGCAATTTCGGCGGAAGAGCATCCGAAGAAGTCGGTCGAGGTACATGGTCGCAAGATGAGTTACGTCGAGATGGGAGAGGGTGATCCCATCGTCTTCCTGCACGGCAACCCGACCTCTTCCTATCTCTGGCGCAACGTGATGCCGCATGCGAAGGGCCTGGGGCGCTGCATCGCGCCGGACCTGATCGGCATGGGGGATTCCGAGAAGCTGCCCGACTCCGGTCCCGATCGGTATCGGTTCGTCGAGCATCGCCAGTACCTCGATGGCCTGCTGGAGGCCCTGGGGGTGACGCAGAACGCGATCTTCGTCATCCATGACTGGGGCTCGGCGCTGGGGTTCGACTGGGCCAACCGGCATCGGGAGGCGATGCAGGGCATCGCCTACATGGAGGGGATCGTGCGACCGGTGCTGTGGGAGGAATGGAACGAAGCCTCACGCCCGGTCTTTGAAGGCTTCCGTTCCCCTGCAGGGGAGAAGATGGTGCTGGAGAAGAACATCTTCGTGGAGAAGGTGCTGCCCGGCTCCGTGCTGCGCGGCCTGACCGACGCGGAGATGGCGGTCTATCGCCGTCCGTTTGCCGAGGCGGGGGAAGATCGCCGCCCGACCCTGACCTGGCCGCGCCAGATCCCGATCTCGGGTGAACCGGCGGATGTTGTCGCCATCGTGCAGGACTATTCGGACTGGATGGCCGAGAACGAGATGCCGAAACTGTTCGTGAACGCGACGCCGGGGGCGATCCTGACCGGCGCGGTCCGTGACTTCTGCCGGGGCTGGAAGAACCAGACGGAAGTCACCGTCAAGGGCAGCCACTTCATCCAGGAAGATTCACCCGACGAGATCGGCGGCGCGATCGCTGACTGGGTTTCCGGGATTCGCGGCTGAAGTGCGGGAGTGCGCGGCGCGGATCAGGCGCTCAGGCGGACCGGCCGACGAACAACCCTGCTGAGGGGGAAGCGCACTGTGATGACGGTGCCTGCGCCTTCCTCCGACGCAATCACCAGGCTGGCATCATGCAGCTTGGTCAGCGCTGCCGTCAGGGGCAGGCCGAGACCGGTGCCTTCGGCGGAGTAGACCAGGCTGTCGCTGGCGATCTGGGTGAAGGGTTCGAAAGCGCGGCTGATGTTGGCTTTCGAGATGCCAATGCCTGTGTCGCGAACGGTCATCGCGACGCGTCCGTCTGCCTCCACCTCGATGGTCAGTGAGACAGTACCGTTCTCGGGCGTGAACTTGATGCCATTGGTCAGCAGGTTCAGCATGATCTGGCTGATCGCCCGTTCGTCGGCACGCAGTATTGGCAGGTCGGGCTGGACGCGCATCAACAGGTCGACCTTGCTGTCGTGCGCGTTCGAATTCAGCATGCGCTGAGAAGCTTCGGCAATTTCCGCCAGATCAACTTCGGTATCGGTCAGGTCGAACTTGTTCGCCTCGATCTTCGACAGGTCAAGGATGTCGTTGATCAGGGACAGCAGGTGCTGGCTGGCGCTGTTGATGTCATCGGCGTAGTCGCGGTAACGGTCGTTCTGCACCGGGCCGAACATCTCGGTGCGAATGATGTCGGAGAAGCCGATGATGGCGTTCAGGGGCGTCCGCAGTTCATGGCTCATATTGGCAAGGAACTGTGATTTCGAGGAGTTGGCCAGTTCCGCCTGGGTGAGCGCCTCGCGAAGCCGGGAGCCGGTCTTCTCGTGGCCCGCGACTTCGTCCGCGAACTTGCGCAGGACAAGGTTGTATTGCGAGGCGATTTCGCCGGCTTCCGTGAATGGCTCCACATGGACCGGGCGGCTGAAGTCGCCTGTCCTGCGATGAACCTCCATGGCGGACACCAGATCGACCAGCGAGGTGCTGGCGCCATGCTCCGACGTGTTCAGCCCCACGTCCTCATGCGCCCGCGCGACGCGAAGGGGCAGGATGCGGTTGACCAGCAGCAGTAGAGGCCAGGTGATACCGAAGCCGACAAGCCCGGCGCAGAGGACACCCAGTGCCTGCACACCCAGTTGATCCAGGCGGTCAAGACCGGTGCCAAGTCGGGTGAGGTCTCCAAGCAGAGCAACGGCGAGCGTTCCCCAGATTCCTGCGAACAGGTGCGAGGGGACGGCATTCACCACATCATCGATCTTCAGGCGCGCCAGCAGCCATGCACCACCGAGACCGACCAGACCGCCGATCGCGCCGATCAGGATCGCTGACGAACCGGTCGTGGCATGGGCGCTGGCCGTGATTGCCACAAGCCCGGATATGGCTCCGGTCGCAGCCGGAACCGCGGCGGGGCGCCCATCGTGGACCCAGGTGTATCCCAGGACAGCAAGGCTGCCTGAAACACCGGCAAGCATCGTGTTGAGCAGAATTCCCGGAACATTGCCGTTCAGTGCAAGCTCACTGCCGCCATTGAAACCGAACCAGCCGATCCAGAGCAGGAAGATGCCGAGGATCGCCGTGGAGGGATTGTGGGGTTCGATGGGGCGCCCGTTCTCGCCAAAGCGGCCATGGCGTGGCCCGATGACGATGATTGCGGCGAGTGCGACCCAGCCCCCGATGCCGTGCACCACGGTGGACCCGGCAAAATCCACGAAACCCAGGGCTTCCAGCCAACCGGCCTGCGGCAGGTTCAGACCACCCCAGGCCCAGTGGCCAAACAGGGGATAGATCAGGAGGCTGACCAGCCCGGCGATGATGAAATAGCCGCGGAAGCTCATCCGCTCCGCCACCGCGCCGGAAATGATGGTCGTCGCGGCGCCGCAGAAGGCGACCTGAAAGAAGAAGAAGGCAATCTCCTGCGGGACGGACTTGCTGCCTGCCCCCGGATCAAACAGGAAGGCGCTGGTGCCGAACAGGCCGATTTCGCTGGCACCGAACATGATGCCGTAACCGGCCAGCCAGAACAGTATCACCGCCAGACAGAAGTCTGAGATGTTCTTCATTGCCACGTTGATCGTGTTCTTGGCGCGCACCAGCCCGATCTCGAGGCAGGCGAACCCGGGCTGCATCAGCAGCACCAGCACGGTGCAGATCAGTAACCACAGGATATCGATGTGGGCGCCCAAATCCTGCACGGTACTTCACCTGAACTGTCGATCACGCACGTCCCTGACCGCTCGAAAGATAGACTCAGGGTTTCAACAACTGGTTAATGAACCAGCCCGCCGTACACAATACCCATGTGTATCAATCGTCTAAAGGCCCAGAACCAGCTTGGCGATGATATTGCGCTGGATCTCGTTGGAACCGGCGTAGATGGTCGCGGCCCTGTGGTTCAGGTGACGGGGCAGGGCAGTGAGTGCATGCTCCGGTCCCACGGCGCTGATGTTGGATCCAACCGTACGGGCGGCCTTCTGATCGGGCCAGGCGTGATAGGCAACGGCTTCCGTTGTCAGTTCCGCCGCGCGCTGCAGGATTTCGGAACCCCGTACCTTCATCATGGAGGATGCGGCACCGGGTGTCCGTCCCTCCGCCAGCGCGCACAGCGCCTGTTTTTCCACATGTTCCAGCGCCAGCGTATCGCATTCCGCCTCGGCGATTCGGGTGCGGAAGGTCGTGTCGTCGATCAGCCGCCGCCCATCGCCGTCGCGTTCCGCCCGGGCGACTGCCTTCAGATGCGCCAGCGAGGCGTGCAGGCCGGGACTGTAGCTGTTGCCGCCACGCTCGAACTCCAGCAGGTACTTGGCGACCGTCCAGCCATCGTTCTCCCGACCGACAAGATTGCTGGCCGGAACCCGCACATCCTCGAAGAAGACCTGATTGACCTCATGATCACCGGCCATGGTGATGATCGGGTCGACCGTGATGCCAGGCGCATCGAAGTCGTCAATCAGGATGAAGGAAATTCCCTCCTGCGCCTTGCCTTCGGAACTGGTCCGCACCAGACAGAACATGCGGTTCGCATGCTGGGCGAAGGTGGTCCAGATCTTCGAGCCATTGATGACGTAGTCGTCTCCGTCCCGCACCGCGCGGGTCTTCAGCGACGCGAGGTCCGACCCGGAACCTGGCTCCGAATAGCCCTGGCACCAGATGTCCTCTCCGGACAGGATGCGGGGCAGGTAGTATTCCTGCTGTCTGGGCGTGCCGAAGTGCATCAGCACCGGGCCCACCATCTGAACGCCCATGACGAGCGGGACCGGCGTACCGGCGGCGGCGCATTCGGCGTTGAAGATATAGAGCTGCAGGGGCGACCAGCCCGGGCCGCCGAACTCGCTCGGCCAGGTCGCGGCGGACCAGCCGCGGGAGGCGAGGGTCCGGAACCACTTCATGCCGATCTCGAAATCGCTGAACGGACCCGTGGTCAGGCGCGCGCCGTCGCGCATTTCATCAGTCAGATTGTCATTGATCCAGCCACGCACCTTGTCGCGAAAGGCCACATCTTCTTCGGTCAGGCTGAGATCCATTTGGCTGTCCTCCCCAGAGCAGTCATCGGATGGTAAGCGCTGTGCGGCATTCAATCCAGTGGCAGCACGTCCCCAAACTGCTCCGGCACCTGCAATGGACCCATGTGTCCGGCGCAGGCGATTGTCACGCGCCGGGCCTGCGGCAGTGCATCGGCCAGCCGATCAAGAATGCGCGCAGCGGGCGGCGGACCCTTTTCACTGCCCACTAGGGTCAATGGCACGCTGATTGACGTGTAGTGAGAGGCGAAGTGCGTATCGAAACTGACATTCGCGGTATCCGCGTTGATCTGCGGTGCCATGGCGGCGATGCTCTGTCGTGCCTTCTGCGGCAGATCATCCCACCTGTCGCCGTTCCAGAGGGATATGAAGTCGCGCACCGCCTCCTCCGCACGCCCCGCTGCCATCAGGGGGGCGATGCGGGATACGGCGCGGGTATCCTGTGACAGCACCTCGGCGTCTTCCGCATGCTCGCGCAGGACACCGATTGCCACCGGTTCGAAGACCGTGATCCGCCGCATGGGCACGCCCTCGGCGGCTAGCCGCAGGGTCACGAACCCACCCATGGAATGGCCAAAGACGGGCAGGGGCGAGGACGCCTGATCCAGGAAGTGACGAGCCACGGCCATGTGGCGCGCCATGGCATCCGGGCCGGCCACGCGGGTGGCACCATAGCCATCCAGATGGGGCAGGATTGCGCACCAGCCCCGTTCGGCAGCGATCTCCGCCAGACGGATCAGGCTGGCCGCGCCGGTGCCGGAGGCGTGCAGCATCAATAGCTGCGGCGCGTCCTCCGGTCCGACCTCGAAGCCGTCAATGATGCCGATGCGGGTTTCCCGCCGGAACGGCCTGATCATCCGAAGCGGATCAGCCTTCCATGCGGGCGACTGTCTGACCTTCGGCCACTGCCTCGTCCTTCTCCACCAGGATCTCGGTAATCTTGCCGGAAACAGGTGCCACGACCGGGATCTCCATCTTCATGGACTCCAGGATGATCACGGCATCCTCTTCCTCGACCGACTGACCGACTTCGGCCTCGATCAGCCAAACCTTGCCTGCGATCTCCGACTTGATCTCGATTTCCGCCATGTGCCCTGTCTCCCCAAAATGCACGTGTCCCAATGGATGGCGCGGAGCCTAATGCGGCTTCGTCAATAAGTGAACGGCCAGCTCTGCATATAGTGTGCGCCAATTCCGCCGGTGCGGCGGGGCTGATGAGCCTCCAGCATCCGGGCAAGCCATTGCCGGGTGTCCCGCGGGTCTATGACGTCATGGGCGAGGTACTGCCCCGCGAGGTCGTAGGGGGAGCAGCCAAGCGAATATTCCTCCACGGCGGCGGCGAACCGTTCAGGCTCCGCCTTCGGGTCGAGGCCGGTCACGATGGAGGCGGCAACGGCCGGATCGACAAAGCTGATATCCGCGGTGAACCAGCAGGCCATTTCGTTCGACCGCCCGCCGCCCATGTTGATATAGGCCTGCCCGTAGGACTTGCGCATGACCACCGACAGGACCGGGACCGTCGCAAGCTCCAGGGCCTGCATGAAGTTCATGATCTTTCCGGGCACCTTCCTGTGCTCGCCCTCGACCCCGATCAGGAACCCCGGGACATCGGCCAGAAAGATGATCGGCACGTTGAAGCTGTCGCAGGTGGCGATGAAGCTGGTGGCCTTGTCGCAGGAATCGACATCCAGCGCCCCGCCCTTGAACATCGGATTGTTGGCGATGATGCCGACCGTACGGCCCTGGATGCGGGCGAAGCAGGTGACCAGCGAACGTCCGAAGCGTTCCTTGACCGGGAACACGCTGTCGCGGTCGACGATCAGGCTGATGACCTTGCGGACATCGTAGGTGCGTCGACGCTCCTCCGGCACCAGGTCCAGGATGCGGTTGGCATCATCGCCGGAGCCGGTCGGAACGTCTGCCATCGGGGGCAGTTCCTCGCAGTTGGAGGGCAGGTAGGAAAGGTAGTCGCGGATCGCCTGCAGGGCCTCTTCGTCGCTGTCGACGGCCAGGTCGGCCTTGCCCGTGATCTCCGTCTGCACCCGCCAGCCGCCCATTTCCTCCGGGTCGATCTGTTCGGATATGGCGACGGTGTTCACCCTGGGGCTGGTGACCGCCATGACCGCGCCCTTGCGCATGACCACGAAGTCGGAGACGGAAGCCACCCAGGTTCCGCCGCCAAACGACATGCCCAGTACCGCGTCGGCCCAGGGAACCAGCCTGCGACGGCTGAAGATGAAGCCTTCGCCGACGCTGCCCATGCCGATTGCCCCCATGATGTCGGGAATGCGGGCACCGGAGCATTCGGAGAGATAGACAAACGGAACACCGTTCTTCTCGGCAGTCCGCCACATCTTCATCGACTTGCTGCTGTTGTTGATGGCGCTCGAGGAACCCAGCGTCGTGAAATCCTGGGCGCAGACGATGACCTCCCGCCCGTCGATCCGACCGTACCCGTCCACGACGCCATCCGCCGGGCTCTTGTCCTCCATGCCGGGCCGCCGGGAAACCGCGAAGAGGCCGGACTCGTGGAAACTGCCGACATCCAGCAGCGCCTCGATCCGTTGGCGCGCGTTCAGAATTCCAGCCTCGGCGCGTTCCGCAAGACGCTTTGGCGACCCCATCGCCCTGGCCTTGGCGATGCGCCGCTCATGCTCTTGAATATGATCTTTCCAGCCCAATTGCTCTCCCCCCAGATATTCCGGGCAGAGTCTGAGACCTTGGCAGACTGTGCGCAAGCCGCAGTGATGAATTGCTGCCCCGCACAGGGACTGCATTTTGATTGCAGTATGTTACAGGTGAATTCTGAGAATGAAGGTCAGGATCGAGTTGCCTGGTCGTCGGTTCTCAGCGACCGACGCGACTCCGGTTCAGCAGCACTTCGTCGCGATCGAGATCGAATGCCACCACGATACGGTGCTGTTCGGCTTCCCCGGATCCCTTGTAGCTGATCACCACCTCGACCTGTTCTTCGGCATTGCCGGTACCACCGGTGGTGAAGGGAACATCCATTGTCAGCTTGTGGCGCCCTGTCAGCAGGCCGTCAGCCGAGACCGTGGCGACGATCACGGGAATTTCGATGCTGCTCATGCTGGCAGTCTCCGCACGTGCCGCATCCGCCCGCACATTCAGCACGGTCCGCATTGTGCTGAAGCCCGTCTGCGCCGTATTTGACTTGTTGTAGGTGCAGGGCGTGGCCCGGTTGACACTCAGGCGCGCCAGGGCGCGGATGTTTCCCGCAGAGTCCTTCAGGGGGTAGTTCGCCGCGTCCTGCAGCACACCGATACGCGGGCACGATCCGTCGGCCGCCGTTCCGACACCGCCACAGGCGGCGAGAGCGAGAGCAAGCGAAGTCGCGATGGGAGCAAGAAAACGCACTTAGGATCGCCTCAAATCTTGGAGTGGGTGCCGTCGCAGAGCGCGCCACGCGATGACTTCTTGCAGCCACAGAAGAACACCTTGCCGTCCTTCTCAGCCGTGAACTTCGTTGGCGCGAAGGTGCTGCCCTTGTGGGAACCGTCGCAGAACGGCTGCTTGGAGCTCTCACCGCACGAGCACCAGAAATAGCTCTTCCCGGCTTCGGTTTCGACAGCAAAAGGGGACTTCTGGGCGATCATCGGCTCAGTCATGGTGGAATATATCCAGGCAGGTGAGATGAAGTTGAACGGCGATGCGCTTGTCGCCCGCCGGGCCGCAATGTAGATGAGGGGGGACAAGTCCACAAGCTGCGACACCCGCCAATCCCGAAGCCCGCGGAGCCAACTCATGAACGCGCCGAATCCGAGACCGATCCGGATCTTTCTGGCCAATCCGCGCGGGTTCTGTGCCGGGGTCGAACGCGCCATCCAGATCGTCGAGCGGACGCTGGAGAAGTTTGGCGCGCCGGTCTATGTCCGCCACGAGATCGTGCACAATCGCTTTGTTGTCGAAGGCTTGCGTCAGCGCGGTGCCATCTTCGTCGACGAACTCGACGATGTGCCGGCGGATGCGACTGTCATCTTCTCCGCACACGGTGTTCCGAAATGGGTGCCCGAGGAAGCGCAGCGCCGCAATCTGGTCTACCTGGATGCCACCTGTCCGCTGGTATCGAAGGTGCATATGGAGGCGGAGAAGCATCACCGCGCGGGTCATCACATCATCATGATCGGCCATGCCGGACACCCTGAGGTCGTCGGCACCATGGGCCAGTTGCCTGTCGGCGCGATCACCCTGGTCGAGGATGAGGACCAGGCCGAGACGGTGCAGGTAACTGATTCCGAAAATCTTGGTGTGATCACGCAGACCACGCTGTCGGTCGATGACACGGCCGCGATCATGGCGGCCCTGACCCGGCGGTTCCCCACCATGCGAAAACCGCGCAAGGAAGACATCTGCTACGCCACGACCAACCGGCAGCTCGCCGTGAAGGAAGTGGCCGGCCGGTGCGAAGTGCTGCTCGTCGTAGGTGCACCGACGTCATCGAACTCCAAGCGCCTGGTGGAGGTTGCTGAGCGGGCGGGCTGCCGTGTATCCATGCTGGTGGAACGCGCCGCCGATCTGGACTGGAATGTCATCGGGGACGCGCGCACTGTCGGCATCACTGCCGGTGCGTCGGCGCCCGAAGTGCTGGTGCAGGAACTGATCGAAGCGTTTCGCGCGCGCCATGTCGTCGAGATCGTGAATGTCGAGGGCGCGGAAGAAGGCATCTCCTTCAAGCTGCCGCGTGTCCTGGTCGACTGATCATCTGAATTGGCCGTTTATACCGACATTGCCGACGACGAGCTGGATCGTCTGCTGGGTTCCTATGACATCGGTCAGGCGGTTGCCTGTACCGGCATTGCGGAAGGGGTCGAGAACTCCAACTTCATGCTGCTGACTGACCGGGACCGCTACATCCTCACGCTCTATGAAAAGCGGGTCGATCCGGCTGACCTCCCGTTTTTCCTCGGATTGCTCGACCACCTTTCCGAACGCGGCTTCCCCTGTCCGAAACCTGTTCGCACGCGGGCGGGGGAGACACTTGTCACGGCGGCTGATCGCCCGGCAGCCATCGTCAGCTTTCTGCAGGGCCGCTGGCCGCGCAAGCCCCGGCCCGTGCATCTGGCGGCGATAGGGGATGCGCTGGCGCAGCTTCATCTTGCTGCGGGCGACTTCCCCCTGCGGCGACCGAATGCCTTGTCTCTGGATGGCTGGTCGACCCTGATCGGGCAATCGGAGTCCGGCGCAGACACTGTCCTGCCGGGTCTGTCGGGAGAACTCTGGCGGGAAATGGCGGCGATCAGGACCGACTGGCCACGCGACCTGCCGACAGGCGTCATTCATGCCGACCTGTTTCCCGATAATGTCTTCTTCATGGGCGATGATCTCAGCGGGGTCATCGATTTCTACTTCGCCTGCAACGACATCCTGCTCTACGACCTTGCGATCTGCCTGAACGCCTGGTGTTTCGAACGCGATGGGGCATTCAACATCACGCATGCGCGGGCCATGCTGCAGGCCTATCGCAACCGCCGCCCGATCTCCCGCGCGGAGTTCGACGCCCTGCCGCTGCTGGCGCGTGGCGCGGCACTGCGGTTCCTCGCCACGCGCCTGTATGACTGGCTGCATACACCCGAAGGAGCATTCGTGACCCGCAAGGACCCTCTTGAATACTGGCACAGGCTGAAATTTCACCGTGGTGTTGCGGACACGCGCGCCTATGGGCTGGATTTCTGAGGATGGAAGTCGAGATCTGGACCGATGGCGCCTGTTCCGGCAATCCCGGCCCCGGTGGCTGGGGGGCTGTCCTGCGCTTCGGCGAACGGGAACGGGAGCTGTCAGGAGGGGCGGCGCAGACCACGAACAACCGCATGGAACTGCTGGCCGCGATCGAGGCCCTGAACGCGCTCAAACGGCCTTGTGACGTGTTGCTGCACACCGACAGCCGCTATGTGATGGACGGCATCAACGACTGGATCCGGGGCTGGAAGGCGCGGGGCTGGAAGACCGCCGCGAAGAAGCCCGTGAAGAACGCGGACCTCTGGCAGGACCTGGACGCGGCCAACAGCCGCCACCGGGTCCGCTGGCACTGGGTCAAGGGACACGCGGGCGACGCCGGGAACGAGAGGGCGGACCAGTTGGCGCGGGATGCGATTCCGCAGTGATGGCCCGATTGTCTGGTATCGGTTCGATTGACTGCCGAAGTTTAGGATCGGCTTAAGATTCTTGCTTTAGCATGTATTCCTACCAGTTGGGCGCAGGCGCTGCGGAGGTGTGTCGGTGGGGGCAGGATCTGCCAATAACGGGGTTGGTCACGGGATGGGCCGGAATGGAACGAAAGATTGAGTTGGGGGTCATTCAGGAACTCCTCAATCACGGGACCGATGCCGTTATCGTCGTTGGTGAGGACCACAGGATTCTCCATTCGAATGGCGGTGTGGAGACCACTTTCGGCTGGCGCCCGGAAGAACTGGATGGCGAGCATCTGGACATCCTGATTCCCGAGTCCGTGCGAGAGAGGCATGGCGCGGAGATGCGGTCGTTCGCCAGCGGTGCGCCGAAAGCACGTCGCATGGGGGAGCGTTCGTCTGTCTTTGGCCGTCATCGTGCCGGCCATCTCGTGCCGCTTGATATCTCGCTGATCGTCAGGAATTTTGATGGGGCACCTACCTATGTCGCCATCGCCCGCGACATTTCCAGTCTTCGCGAGAAAGAGGAGGCCCTGCGCCGAAGTGAAGCGCGTCTCAGGCATTCGCAGCGGATTGCCCGCATGGGCAGCTGGGACGTTGATATGAAGGCGGGCGTACTCTGCTGGTCCGATGAGGTTTACGAGATATTCGGCATCGACAAGCAGGGTTTCAAGCCCACCTATGATGCCTTCCTTGAATACGTGCATCCCGAGGACAGGGAAATGGTCGCCGCCGCGTCCGAGGCATCGCAGGCAGCGGGTGGCCATTACGCGACCGACCATCGGATCATTCTCGCCGACGGCGAGGTTCGCTATGTCCACGAAGAAGCCGTCATCTTGTATGACGATGAGGGGATGCCCAGTGTCATGCAGGGAATCGTCCAGGACATCACGAAGCGCAAACAGGACGAGAATGCGCTCCGGCAGATGCGAAACGAGGCGCTGACGGCAAGCGCGGCAAAGTCACGTTTTCTGGCCATGATGAGCCATGAACTTCGGACCCCGCTGAACGCCATCATCGGTTTTTCCGAAATGATGCGGAGCGCGGTCTTCGGTCCACTGGGCTCCGACAACTACGAGGGCTATGCGAAGGATATCCACTACAGCGGCAAGCATCTGCTCTCGATTGTCGAGGAGATACTGGACGTAACCAGGATCGAGAACGAAGAAATCGTCAAGTCGGAGAGCGAATTTCTTCTTCTGCCTCTTGTGGAGGAAACGGTGCGTTTGACATGCCCCGAGAGTATGAATGGAAGCAGCAGGATCAAGGTTGACGGTGTCGCGGACGGCCTGTTGTTGCATGCTGATCGGCGCATGATCCAACAGTCTCTGTCGAATCTTCTCCGCAACGCGCTGAAGTTCTCGCCCGGCAGTACGCCGATTCTGGTCCTGGCGGAAATCGACAGGAAGTCCGGGGAAGTTGCATTGCGGGTTCGCGATCACGGAATTGGCATCCCAGCAAGCGAACTCGATAACCTGACACAACCCTTCTACATGCTGGATGATCCGGAAATCCGGGGTTCACAGCAGGGATTTGGCTTGGGCCTGTATATTGTCCGGCGTTTCGTCGAGGCCCACGGCGGCCGTTTCGTGATCACCAGCGAGATTGGCGGGGCAACCGAAGCCTCGATCATCTTTCCGGCTGAGAGGTTGGTGAGCCACTCCTGAATCTCCTGCCATGGTCGGCAATACTGGTCCGTCGCGCGATCATGGCCAATCTGCATTGCGCAGGCTCGCATCGTTGAAGACGGCGCTCATGCCCTGCGCATCGTCCCATCGACAATCTGGTACTTCCTCGACAAGCGCGGTGTGTTCGTTCCATCGAATGATGGAATCGCACCAGCCCGCCCTCCTTTCAGCCGCTCAGAATCTTTCCACCCACGGCCTCAGTTCCACTTCCAGCGACCATGCACTGCGCGGCTGGTCCATCGTGGCGATGTAGGTATCTGCAATCGCATCCGGGTCCAGCAGGGCATCAGGATTCTCCGCCGAGTCCTGGCGGCCTGGGCGGGCGTCGGAGCGGACACCGCCGTCGATGACGAAGTGGGCAACATGAATGCCGGCGGGGCCGAACTCCCGCGCCACTGACTGCGCCAGACCGCGCAGGCCGAACTTGCCCATGGCGAAGGGTGCGGAGCGGGGATAGCCCTTCACACTTGCCGACGCGCCGGTGAAGAACAGTTTGCCGTGACCTTGCTCTGCCATGCGCCGAACCGCAGCCTGGGCAACCAGAAAGCCGCCGAAGCAGGTGATGCGCAGCGCCTGTTCCACCTGGGCCGGGTCCTGCTCCAGCAGGGGCCCACGCGATGCCATGCTGGCATTGAACAGCACCAGATCGACGCCGCCCAGTTCACTGTCCACGGTCGCAAAGGTCGCTTCCACGGACTCGGCCTGACTTGCATCGCAGGGAATCGTGATCGCGCCGGTTTCCGCGGTGATCTCCGACAGCTTGTCGACCGAACGGCTGGCCAGCGCGAGCTTGACGCCTCGGGCTGCGAGCTTTCTTGCGAAGCTTGTGCTGATGCCTGGTCCGGCACCGACAATGAGTGCGCGCCTGATCTTCATGCTGTCTCCTCCCTGTGAATGTGTCTCTTACAACTGAGATGACGCCGGGATCATCATTGGCAAGGCAGGAATCTGATCCTGTCGGTTGCATCGCGCCCGCCAGTCCGTACCGTGTGGCTCATGAGCAAGCAGATACATGAGAAGAGTGCCCTGGAACTGGGCGCGGGCATCCGGTCGGGGGAACTCGATCCTGTTGTCGTCACCGAACATTTCCTGACGCGCATCGATGCCGTGGACGGGGATCACAGGATCTACGTCCGCACGACGCGGGACCGGGCGCTGGCGGAGGCCATGGCAGCGCGACAGCGTCAGAGCGACGGCACGCTGCGTTCGCCGCTGGACGGAGTACCGATTTCCTGGAAGGACCTGGTGGATACCGGTGGATTTCCGACGGAGGGGGCCTGTCGGCTCTACCAGGGGCGGTTGCCGGACCGGGACGCGCTGGCGCTGCAACGGGCGACAGCCGCCGGCATGATCTGTCTTGGCAAGACCAACCTGCCGGATCTGGCCTACTCGGGTCTCGGCGTGAACCCCTGGACCGGTACACCGGCCAACGCCCACAGCCCGGCAGGTGACCCACGTGTACCGGGTGGCAGTTCAGCCGGGGCGGGGGTGTCGGTGGCGCTTGGGCTGGCCCCGGCGGGCATCGGCTCCGATACCGGCGGTTCCGTGCGTATTCCGGCGGCGTTCAATGGCATCGTCGGGTTGAAGACGACCTGGGGCCTGATCCCGCTGGAAGGGGTGATGCTGCTGGCACCGTCGCTCGACACGCTTGGACCCCTGACGCAGGACGTGGCCGATGCCAACCACATCAGCGCGATCCTGTCGGCGACCCGCCCGGCCGATCTCAATGGGGTATCACTGAAGGGCATGCGTCTGCTGCACGCCACCGGACACGACGACGACGTCATCCAGTCCGGCGTGAAGGCCGCCGTGGAGGCGGCGATCGAGCGCTGTCGCGAAGCCGGCGCCGAGGTCGTGACCCGGCGGCTGGATGCCTTCGATGCCGTCGACGAAATGGTCAGCCAGCATGGCAATCCGGTAACGCTGGAGGGCTGGGCACTCTGGCATGACGCCATCGATGCCAATCCGGGCGCACTCTATCCGCCGATTCTGGAGCGAATCAGGGAAGGGCGCAAAGGCAGTGCGGTGGACGCGGAAACCATGCGCCGCCGTTTCATGGATCTGCAACGGGCCTACGTCAACGCGACCGCCGGGTTCGACGCGGTGGTGATGCATTCGGTGCCAGTCGTCGCGCCGCCGATTGCGCTGGTGGAGAATGACTCCGTGGCCCATGGCCGTCAGGCGCTGCTGAGTTCCATCGCGACCCGGCGGATCAACTATCTGGGCCTGTGCGGTCTCAGCCTGCCCTGTGGGTTCAGCGATGGCATGCCGGTCGGGCTGGCCGTGATCGGGCATCCGTTTGGTGAGGGGCGGGTCCTGCGCACCGGGGCCGCAATCGAGGGAGCACTGGCATGACTGCGCACCACATCATCGACATGACCGGCAGGACGGTCCTGATCACCGGCGGCAGCCGGGGGCTGGGACGTGCCATGGCGCTGGGCTTTGCCGCCGCCGGGGCCAATGTCGCCATCGCCGGGCGGCGGCTGGAATCCTGCGACAAGACAGCGGCGGAGGTGCGGGCGCTGGGTGTCGAATGCTCGGCGCATGCCTGTCACGTCGGGCACTGGGAGCAGTGCGATGCGCTGGTGGAGGCAGTCTACGCCGCGCATGGCCGCATCGATGTGCTGGTCAACAATGCCGGCATGTCTCCCCTGTATGACCGACCGGTCGACATATCGGAGGCGCTTTACGACAAGGTGCTGGGCGTCAATCTGAAGGGACCGTTCAGGCTCTCGGCGGCCATCGGGGAGCGCATGATCGCGGACGGCGGTGGCGCCATCATCAACATCTCCAGCGGTGCCGCAGTGAGGCCCCGCGCCAACGTCATCACCTATGCCGCCGCCAAGGCCGGGCTGAACGCGATGACGGAGGCCTTTGCCGATGCGCTGGGGCCGACCGTGCGGGTCAACTGCATCATGCCGGGGCCGTTCCTGACCGACATTTCCAACGCCTGGGACATGAAGGCGTTCGAGGAACGGGCGCGGACCTCCATTGCGCTGGAGCGCGGTGGCCAGCCGGAGGAAGTGGTCTCGGCGGCACTTTATCTCGCCTCCGACCATGCCGGATACACCACCGCGGCCATCATCCGCATCGACGGCGGTTCGCGCTGACTGTCACTGTCACTGCCGCACCGAAATTCACCTGACCCATTGGGGGCAACATGCTGAAGAACGACCATCTCGACGCCTGGGACCGGGAGACATTCTTCCATCCGTCCACACATCTGGCCCAGTTCGCGCGCGGCGACATTCCGAACCGCATCGTGACGGGGGCGAAGGGCGTCAACATCACCGACCGCGATGGCAACACCCTGCTGGATGCCTTTGCCGGGCTCTATTGCGTCAACATCGGCTATGGCCACACGGAAGTGGCCGATGCCATCGCCGCGCAGGCGAAGGAACTGGCCTACTACCACGCCTATGCCGGCCACGGCACGGAGGCGTCGATCACCCTGGCGCGGATGGTCATCGACCGCGCGCCTGCCAACATGAGCCGGGTGTTCTTCGGCCTGGGCGGTTCGGACGCCAACGAGACCAACATCAAGCTGGTCTGGTACTACAACAACGCGCTCGGTCGGCCGGAGAAGAAGAAGATCATCTCCCGCTGGCGCGGCTATCACGGCTCCGGCCTGATGACCGGATCGCTGACCGGCCTGCACCTGTTCCACCGCCAGTTCGACCTGCCGTTCGACCTCGTGAAACATACGGAAGCGCCCTACTACTACCGCCGTGAGGATCGCGGCATGACGGAGCAGGAATTCAGCAATCACTGCGCCGCGAAGCTGGAGGAGATGATCCTGGCGGAGGGGCCTGAAACAGTGGCCGCCTTCATCGGCGAACCGGCACTTGCGACCGGTGGCATGGTGCCGCCGCCAGAGGGGTACTGGGAGGCGATCCAGACCGTCCTGAAACGCTACGACATCCTGCTGATCGCTGACGAGGTCGTCACCGGGTTCGGGCGCATGGGAACCATGTTCGGGTCCGAGCATTTCGGCATGCAGCCCGACATCATCACCATCGCCAAGGGGCTGACCTCCGCCTATGCGCCGTTGTCCGGTTCCATCGTTTCGGAGCAGGTCTGGCAGGGTCTGGCGGAAGGCACGGACAAGTTCGGGGTCTTCGGTCACGGCTGGACCTACGCCGCGCACCCCATCGGTGCCGCTGCCGGGGTCGCCAACCTGAAGCTGCTGGACGAACTGGATCTGGTCACCAACGCCGCGGAAATGGGTGCCTATCTGAAACAGGGCCTGATCGAGGCGCTGGGCGAGCATGGCAACGTCGGTGACATTCGCGGGGAGGGGCTGCTGCTGGGCGTCGAACTGGTCAAGGACCGCTATCATGGCCCGACCTTCTTCGATGCCGCAGATACCATCGGTATCAAGGTGCATCAGGCCCTGATGCGCCGGGGCGTCATTTCCCGCGCCATGCCCGAAAGCGACATCATTGGCATCTCGCCCCCGTTCTGCATCACCGCCGCCGAATGCGATCGGGTGATCGGGGCCCTGAAGGAATCGGTCGTCGAGGTGCTGGGGGAGGGCTGATCCGCCCCCTTGCCGCCTGAAGCGTGGGCTCGCGGATCAAGTCCGCGAGCGTCGTGGGAGGTGGAGAGGGTGAACTGACCCTGCCGCCCTCACCAGGCCTTGCCACACCCACCACGCCTCGCCATCCCCCACCACGTCTTGCCCGGACTTGATCCGGGCATCCAGACGTGCCGCCCAGACGCTGAAGGCCTGGGCTCGCGGATCAAGTCCGCGAGCGTCGTGAGGTGGTGGAGAGGGTAAACTGACCCTGCCGCCCTCACCACGCCTCGCCATCTCCCACCACGCCTTGCCCGGACTTGATCCGGGCATCCAGAGTGCCGCTCAAACGCTGAAGGCCTGGGCTCGCGGATCAAGTCCGCGAGCGTCGTGAGGTGGTGGAGAGGGTGAACTGACCCTGCCGCCCTCACCACGCCTTGCCACACCCACCACGCCTTGCCCGGACTTGATCCGGGCATCCAGACGTGCCGCCCAGACGCAGACGAACGCGCGCAGCTTCAGCCGAAGAAGCCGCGCAGCACCCGCTCGTAGATGTTGGTCAGATGGGCAATGTCGTCGACACCGGCGCGCTCGTCGACCTTGTGCATGGTCTGGCTGACCAGACCGAATTCCACCACCGGGCAGGCATCCTTGATGAAGCGCGCGTCGGAGGTGCCGCCGGTCGTCGACAGGTCCGGCGTGACCCCCAGTTCGGCCTGGATCGCGGCGGAGAGGATCTCCGTCAGCGGTCCCGGCGCGGTCAGGAACGGGTCGCCTGAATTGCGCACGGTCAGGCTGTACGGCCCGCCGACGGCATCACAGGCGTCGCGCACCATCCGCTCCAGCCCCGCGGCGTCCTGCAGCGTGTTGTAGCGGACGTTGAACCGCGCCTCCCCTTTGGCGGGGATCACGTTGGACGCCGTATTGGCCACATCGACAGTGGTGATCTCCAGGTTGGAGGGCTGGAAATGGTCGTTGCCCCCATCCAGTTCCAGCCTGGCGATGCGGTCGAGCATGGCCACCAGCCGTGGCAGGGGATTGTCGGCCAGGTGCGGATAGGCGATGTGCCCCTGCGTGCCGTTGACCACCAGGTGGCCGGAGAAGGATCCGCGCCGCCCGATCTTCGCCATCTCGCCCAGCGTGTTCGGGTTTGTCGGCTCCCCCACCAGGCAGGCGTCGATGGTCTCGCCCTGCTGTTTCATCCAGTCCAGCACCTTCACCGTGCCGTTGATCGCCGGGCCTTCCTCGTCACCCGTGATCAGGAAGGCAATCGAGCCGTCCAGCCCGTCACCGATCACCCGCGCGGAGGCCTCCACCATGCAGGCGATGGCGCTCTTCATGTCCGTGGCGCCGCGCCCGAAGAGCTGGCCGTCGACGATCTCCGCCCCGAACGGGTCGCGGGTCCAGGCTGCATTGTCGCCCACCGGCACCACGTCCACATGCCCGGCGAAGCAGAAGGTCGGCTTGCCCGTGCCGATGCGGGCGTAGAGGTTCTCCACATCCGGCGTGTCCACATCGGAGAATGTCATGCGGTGACAGGTGAACCCCAGCGCCGTCAGCGACCGTTCCAGCACCGCCAGCACCCCGGCATCCTCCGGCGTCACGGAGGAACAGCGGATCAGGTCGCGGGCGAGATCGAGGGCAGTCGGGACGGGGGTGACCTGGGTCATGGCGGGGCCTCGGCGGAAAGGGCTGTGCAGATATGTCTGGCCTCAGTCTTGGCACTCCCGGCGGACGGGGGCAAGCTGTCAGCAATTGGTTAGGAGTTTGCTGGAATAGTCCGATGATGGATTTCGAGAAACCGAGCCCCATGTCCCAGGCCCTTGATGCGGCAGGCGGGGCGCTGAACCGCAGCGAAGTGCCGGTGGGTTGTGTCGTGGTGCATGCACCGACGCAACGCATCATCGCGCGCAGTGGCAACATGACCAACTCCCGCCACGACCCCTGCGGCCATGCGGAGATACTGACGCTGAGGCAGGCCGGCATGGCCATGGGCACACCGCGCCTGACCAACTGCGACCTGTACGTCACCCTGGAACCCTGCACCATGTGCGCCGCAGCCATCAGCCACGCGCGCATCCGCCGTCTCTATTATGGTGCCAGCGACCCGAAGGGCGGTGCGGTGGAAAGCGGCGTCCGCTTCTTCCAGCAGCCCACCTGCCACCACACGCCGGAGATCTACCCCGGCATCGACGCCGACCGCTCGGCCGAACTGCTCCGCCGCTTCTTCCAGCAGAAGCGGCTGTAAAGCATCGGGGGAAGGCGCTCCTCCCCCCGATCTGTCCTTCCGGTCACGGCGAACGTGTCAGCGCACCCTCAGCTCCAGGGCGTGACCAGATACTTCTCGCCCGTCTTCATCGTGCGATAGTCGGTCACCGCATCCTTGGTCAGCATTTCCTCGAGATTGACCTTCCGCTTGTAGCTGCTGGCAAAGGTGGTGGTCAGGGTTTCGAGCACGCGCTGGCGCATCCGGCCCATGGTCTCCATCCCGGCCATCTGCAGGAACGGGAACAGCAGCCACCCCGACAGCGTCCAGCCGAAGCCGTAGCTTGGTGACAGTGTCGTCTGACCGACATTCAACCGGCCATAGATGAACATGCGCTTCTGCTGGTTGGAGCCATAGCGCGAGTATTCCTTCATCTTGCTGACGGCGACCTGTTCCATCGCCTTGAAGACCGTGTCGACCATCTTCCCGCCGCCGATCGGATCGAAGCCGTAGAAGGCGTCTGTCTCGTCGATGGCGGAACGCAACTGCTGCGTGAAATCCTCATCCGAGGAATTGACGACATGCGTGGAGCCGAGCTTCTTCAGCAGTTCGACCTGATCGTCCTTGCGCACGATATTGACCAGCCCGAGGCCGTCTTCCTGGCAGATGCGGGTCAGCATAAGACCCAGGTTGGAGGCACCGACCGTGTGCAGGATCGCGTTCTGCCTGTCCATCTTCGCATTCTCTGCGAAGCCCAGCGCGGTCATCGGATTGACGAAGGCGCTTGCCCCGTCCTCCGACGTGTGATCGCCAAGCGGCAGGCACATGGCGGCGTCGGCAATGCAGTACTGGCTGTAGGCATTGCCCGGCACACAGGCGACCCGCTGCCCCATCAGCGCCTTCGCCGCGTCGCTGTCACCCACCGCAACGACCGTCCCCGCGCCCTCGTTCCCGGCGGGCAGCTTCAGCCCGTGTCGGGCCTTCGATCCGGTGTTGAACGGCTCGGGCATGGTGGCGACGAACTTGCCGGGCGAATATTCGGCATTCTCCAGGTCCGCCGCGCTGGTCAGAATGGCCAGATCCGAAGGATTGATCGGCGCCGCCTCCATCTTCACCAGAACCTTGTTCCCGGTGGGGTCAGGAAAACTCACATCCTCGATCGCCACGGTCAGCGTGCCATTGCTCTCCAGCGTGGTGAATAGCTGCTTGCCGGTCGTGCTCATGTCGGTCTCTCCATGTGTGGTGTCTGGTATGTGATGCACAGGTAGCGCCCGGACCCGGATACGGGAAGTGTGAATGTGGTTGGGGGCCGTGTTGATCCACCACTCCTCGCACCCGGGCGGAGCGCGACCCGAGAGGCTCCTTCCCGTGCACCCCACCCCTCGACTACCCTTCCGGTTGTGGGATGGGAGCGGGACCATGGCGATACGGATCGAACCGAGTGTGAAGCAGGCAGATTGCCTTGGAGTCGCGAAGGATGTCGTGACCGCCGCAGGCTACGTCGCGGTCGAGAAGCCTGAAGGTGCGCTGCGGCATCTGCTGGACGCCTTGGTCAAGCTGCGCGCAAAGAGGGGAGCTTCGTCAAACGTCCGCGCATGGTTTCTCTGGCAGGAAGCACTTGCCGGGACAATCGTTCAGGTACTGGCGGGTGAACCATGGAACGTGCAGTCCGCCCGTCTGAAGCAACTGACGACCGACATGCTCTGGGCGTCGGCAGAGCGAATGCGGACATCGCCCATCATGCTCTACAGGCACCATCTGGACCGGCCCCGAAGCTTCCTGCCCTACGAAAGCGCACGGCGGGACATCGTGCTGGCCATCTGCACCGGTCCACTGGCTGAGCGAAAGGGTGAACTGGAGAAGGCGCTGAATGCGGCCTTCGCCGATGCGTTCGCTGCCGCGAGGCAAGCGGACCCGGACTATTACGCCAACCTGATTGATGATCGAACCTCGGTTCCCGCCGAACGGCAGCGGCAATGGGACGAACACCGTGAGCGCGTCGGGCGGGAGATCGTGGTTGATCCGATCTTCGGACAGGATCGCATCACGCTGGCCGACCTCTACATCCCGCCACGTTGCATCTATTCGACCATCCGGCGCTCGCCGCCTGATGAAGAGGTGGCTGAGGAGGATCGCGAAAAGCACCGTGGCCGCGATGAGCGGAAGCTGGAGGCCCATGTACAGGACCTTCGGGAGACCGTTGTCGCATGGTGGAGAAACAGCGACAGCACGGATCGCATACGCCTCATTGGCGGTGCGCCGGGCAGCGGCAAATCAAGCTTCGCGAAGATACTGGCATGGGAGGTTGGTGCCGAGCCGGAGGAATGCGTGCTGTTCGTGCCGCTGCACCGGATCGGGGGCACGGATGCCCTGCGTGATCATGTTCGACAATATCTGACCGACGCGAATGGTGGCGGCTTCGATGCTGAATCGGTCCCGCTTTCATGGCTTGGCCGGCCCGGACAGGATGACTGCCTGCTCATCTTCGATGGCCTCGACGAACTGGGCGAAGCACACAATCCAGACCGGTTCGGTGAAATGGTTCGGAACCTGCGCGACATGGTGGTCAGCCTGGACGGTTCGGAGAACGGGGGCGGTCGCGTCCGCGCCATCGTCCTGGGGCGTAACATCGCGGTCTCGGAGGCGCAGGAGAGACTAGGACTGTCCCCCGAACAATGGCTGGAAGTCCTGCCTATGGCCCCGGCACCACAGCGTGGGCAGAGCATTGACGATTGGGTAGAGGAGAAGGCGAAGCAGTTCGGTCAAATGGTTGAACAGACCAGCCAGATGCTGGCCGTGAAGGACGACCGACCGACCTACTGGCAGAAATGGCAGTCCGCACATCGCCAGCAGAGCATCGAAATACCGCCGGGCCTGGTGCCGGGAAATCTGGACGAGTTCAGTGTGGAGCCGCTGCTCTGTTACCTGCTGCTGTTCTCGGGGCTGGCCGACGAGCGCTGGACGGAGGTTGAGAACAATCGGGGGATTCTGTTCCGCAAGATTCTCTACGACATCCATCAGCGGAACTGGGGCGCGGATGACGGTGGCCACCCTTCGGGACCTGAAAGCTTTGCCCAGTTCCTCATCCTCATGGCCGGTTTCGCGCTTGCCGCCTGGCATGGCGGAGGACGTGTCGGTCATACGGATGATTTTGGAAGGGGGTTGCGCGCCTACCAACCGACAGAGGCAAGGAAGCTGCTGGAGAAGGACTTCGCGAAACTGAAGAACGTTGCCCTGATGCTGCATGTGCGTGCGGAGGGGCACGGCGATGAGAAGACGTTCGAATTCATTCACAAGAGCTTCGGCGACTATCTGGTCGCATTGGCCTTGGCCGACGCAGGATTGCACTGGAACAGCAATCTGGAAGCGGGCAGCATATCGGAGGAGGATTTCCTGCGCCGCTGGCTTGCCCTGACGGGCGGCGCACCGGTGACACACGAGATCCTTGATTTCATGAACGGCGAAGTCGCCTCTGATCTGACCGATCCGCAATGGACGGACGATGAGCATGAATGGCGGGGCGGGCTCGACCTGCTCGGGCCGTCAAGCCGACGGAGAAGGTACAGGTCAGAAGAAGCGGTTGCACCGCCCGTATGGGCTGAGGCAAGACTGGGTATTCTGAAACGGGCGTTCGCTCTGGCACTGACCGAAGGCTTTCCGGCACATGACAGCGAAGGGCCATCGCGGAGCTGGCGGCAGCTCGAAATCCGGCATCACCATGCGGAAACCAGTCTGCTTGCGCTTGTTCAGGCACTGGCCGAGGTCGCCTGGCCGATCGGGGAACCGGGAGACGCTTCCGGTACCCTCAACTTCTTTCGGGGGGAAGATGCGAGGAAGAAGGAAAGAAAGGGCCACATCCGCAGCCTGGTCCTGCGCCTGATCACGCCAGATGACAGCCTTGCATCACTGGCACGAAACCGGCTCCTTGTGCGTCTCGCTGCAGACAGCATCGATTTCTCGAGACAGGATCTTCTCCTTGTTGATCTGAGCCGCGCGGACCTGCGCGGCGCGGACCTGAGCGGCGCGGACCTGCGCGACGCGGACCTGAGCGGCGCGGACCTGCGCGATGCGGACCTGCGCGGCGCGGGCCTGAGCGACGCGGACCTGCGCGGCGCGGACCTGACCGGCTCGGGCCTGAGCGGCGCGGACCTGAGCGGCGCGCACCTGACCGGCGCGGGCCTGAGCGGCGCGGATCTGAGCGGCACGCGCCTGAACGGCGCGGGCCTGAACGGCGCGGACCTGAGCGGCACGCGCCTGACCGGCACGGACCTGCGCGGCGCGGACCTGCGCGGCGCGCACCTGACCGGCGCGGGCCTGAGCGGCGCGGACCTGCGCGGCGCGCACCTGCGCGACGCGGACCTGAGCGACACGAACCTGAGCGGCGCGGACCTGCGCGACGCGAACCTGAGCGACGCGGACCTGATCCGCGCGCACCTGACCGGCGCCAAAGTCGACCATGTTCGTGGTCTGGAAGAAGCAGAGGTGGCCGCTCTTATCGAACGCGGGGCGGTGATCGTTGGTGACGGGGATTGACCATCCGGTTCTTGCGGAACGCTCATGCGTCCCGGTTTCCTCTCACCCCCTCAACCGCTTCGCCCCCGACCGGTAGATGTTCCGGCTGACCACTGACGGATGCTCCTGGCCGAATGTCTCCAGCAGGTCGGCCTTCATTTCCCGTGCGGCCCTCACATCGGTGTCTTCCGCCGGACCCTGTGCCAGCAGGTCGAGGACGTGCAGGGCCAGTTGGGGCTGGCCGCTGTCGCGCAGGCTCCGGGCGGTGTTGAGGACGGTTTCGCGGTCGGAGATGGCGGCGAGGAGGGCGGCGGCGACATCGTCGGGGTTGCCGGGGTGCAGATCGGTCGGGTTGCGGCTGGTCCACCAGCCGTTCTCTGCCCGGTAGATGTCGCGCACGATGTACTCGGGGCAGCCGTAGATCGGTTTCATGGCCGGGTGTTCGAAGATCTCCGGCGGGTACTCCATGTCGTGGATGATCTCGTGATCGTTCATGCCGGCATTCATCCGCTCCACCACCGCCTTGCGCAGGTAGCGGAGGGAGCGGGCGCCGACGCCGAGCACGTCGGCGATCCGGTCGCGGCCCTCCAGCGGCTGGCCCCATTCGGGGATCAGCAGGTCCGGCTCCCGGGCGATCATCGCCTCCAGCGTTTCGGCCCAGCGGATGGCGTCGCGGATCGTGCGCAGCGGGGTGCCGACATTGGGGCAGGACTGGATGACGGCGGAGCCGCCGTAGAGCACGCGCTCCTCCGGGATCCAGAAGCCGATGGCGTCGTCGGTCTCCGACGGGGCGTGAAACACCTCGATCCGGCGGTTGCCGCCGTCGATGGTCAGGCTGTCGGTGAAGGTCTCGGTGGGATACCAGAACTGATCCAGGAAGATGTTGTTGCCCAGGCCGCCGTCGGGGAACTGCATCCTGTTCAGGTGTTCCTGCAGGCCGGCGGTCTCGATGTAGCGGTCATAGCGGCGCACCAGGTTGGCGTGGGCGATCAGGCGCGGGGCCGGGTCACCGCGTTCGGCAGCATGCGCCTGATAGGCGGGGATGCCGAAGTTGTAGCCCAGGTGACCGTGGCTGTAGAGGATGGCGAGGACCGGCAGGTCGGTGACGCTGCGCAGCTTCGCGATCATGCGGCCCGGCATGCGGCGACCGCCGCCGGTATCCACCTGCACCACGCCGTTGGCGGTCTCGACGGCGACGCTGTTGCCCATGGCACCGATCAGGTGAATGCCGGGCGCGATGGTGGAGAAGAATTCGGAGGGTTTGACGACCTCCGTCTCGATGCTCATGGGGCTGTGCTCCGCCGGAAAGGTGGTGCGGCAGACAAGCCCGTTGCCCGCGCGGGACCAGAGGCCGACCCGCCGCACCTGAGTTGCGGGAGGGGAGGGGTCTGCCAACGCAGCGACAGACCCCGGTCGTTCAGGAGGCGTCGGTGATCACATGGCCTCTGGCGGGACCAGCGCGGTCGGAATCTCGACGCCCTGTTCCCTGTAGTAGCGGTAGGCACCGATGTGCAGCGGCACGTTCATCTCGTTCAGCGCCGTCTGCAGATTGATCGCCTTCATCCACGGCGCGGTGGCGTGGATGTCGTCCAGATGCTCGAAGAACGCCTTCACCATGTCGTAGACGGTCTTCTCGTCCAGCCACTTCTGGGTCTGAATGCCGACCCAGGAGCCGATGGTGTCGACCGCTTCCGTGTTGACCTGATTCTCGTAGGATTCCGGTGGAATCTGCCAGATGGTCCGACCCGGATACTTCAATGCCGCCTGGATCAGTTCATGACCGAACGCGTCCTTCGGGATGCCGAGAATGCGGATGTCGCGGACGAAGGCAAATTGCTGGATCTGGGCGCTGGGGATGCTGGTGGGCACCATGTAGACGTCCATCTGGCCATCCAGGAAGGCGACCTCGGCGGAGGACCAGTCGTAGCGCATGGCCTCGAAGTCCTCGTCCGGTTTCAGCCCCGTCACGGCCTCCACGACGTCGGTCATGACCTTGGTCGCGGCACCGGCGGGCGGGCCCAGGAAGACCTTGCGGCCCTTGATGTCGGCCAGCGTCTCGATCCCGGAATCGGCGAAGGTGATGATCTGGTACGGACCCAGCGGATAGTTGATCATGCCGCGCAGGTTGGCGTTCAGTTCCGGCGCGTTGTCGACCTTGGCGAACATCGCCGCCTTGTTCTGCATGTACCAGTTGATGGTCGGCGCGCCGGTGTAGAGGTCGACCTTCTGCAGGGCCGCATCGATGGCGGACTTGGTGGCCGGCTTGCCGGTGGAGACCTGGATCTCGATCGGCAGGTTCTTCTGCACCACCTGGGTGAAGGCGATCATGAACTGACCGACCGTCGTGCCCGGCGGGTTGCTGGCCATGGTCAGGAACTTCTTGTCCTGCGCCTGGGCTGTGCCCGGCAACAGGGTCGCCTGGGCCGAGCCCAGTGCCAGCCCAAGGGCTGCAGCCGTCAGCATGCCTTTCGCTGACAGCAGTTTGTCGAACGCTCCCATCTGATCCTCCCCGGATGTGTCGCGGTTATCCCGTCGGGCGCCGCCACGAAATGTGGAGAACGACCATACATGGATTTAACTCAATCAGGTTATTACGTCGTGCGAAATTGGCAAGCGCCATTCTGCACGGATCAGCACAGCATTCCGGCGACAAGTGGGAAACGGGAGGTAACGATCTGACACAACGAGGAATTTGCAGTATCTCGATGAATTTGACGACTACGCTGATAGATAGGGCATAACCCGTATACATTAGGCCGCCTGGACGAAATCTCGTTCGACGGAGCGGCATCACCGGGATTTCAGAGGCTGTCGGAATCTCGCAGTGCAGCCACGACCGCTGGTGACGGTTGTGAATCCAGGATCGCGACGATGGCGTCATCCAGGCTGAGGAACTCCAGTTCCGCGCGTTGCGCGTCCCAGCCCTCGACGGATTCGGAGGCCGCGCGTTCGATTCGGGCCAGGGCATTCGCCGTCATCTGCAGGGCCAGGCTGTAGCGATGCCGCGCAAGGCGCTCGGGCAGGAACGGCTTGGCCTCCAGCAGGGCATCAAGGACCAGTTTCAGCCCCTCTGTCCGCTCATCCTTCTCGAACTGCTTCCAGATCGGCCGGTCGAGCCAGAGCATGCTCTGGAACCGCAGGTACCAGGTGTCGTTCAGGTTCTGGCGCAGGTGGTCGGTCAGCGGACGTGTCATGGCCTCCGCGATGTCGCGCGATTCCAGGGGCAGGGTGCCGTGCCGCGCCCGTGCCTCCCGCATCAGCCTGACGCGTGCGGCATTGATCGGTGTGGTGCGCAGTTCCAGGATCGCCGCGACCAGACCTTCCCGCGATCCGAAGTAATAGTGGATCGCGCTCTCGTTGCGCTGCCCCGCAGCCTGGTTGATGCGGCGCAACGAGGTGTTGGAGATGCCCTCCTCGGCGAAGATCCGCTCCGCCGCCAGGATCAGCGCCAGACGGGTGTCTGTCCCGCCTTCACGCTCCTTCGGTTCCGCGCGCCTGTTACCACTTTCGGCCGCCATTTCCGTGTGGTTCCTCTTTCCGTGTCCGCCTGACTGTCCCTCTAGATAACGCAAGACGGCTTCGGATACATCACGGTACGGAACAGGGGCTCGGATCGTGGGCTCAGATCGGCGCGATGGTCAGCTTCTTGGTGGTGCGCTGTGGCGGGGCGGGGAAGGTGTCCATGGTGGCGGAGAGGATCTGGCGGGTATCGACCGGGTCGATCACGTCGTCGAAGCCGAAGCGCTCCCCCACCCGCAGGCTGGTGTTGTAAGCCTTCAGTTCATCCGTGTAGGCGCGATGGGCCTCCGCGCGTTCGGTCAGGTCGGCGATGGCTTCAAGCTCTGCCTTGAAGATGATGCTTGCCGCACCCTCCAGACCCATGCCGCCGAACTCCGCGGTCGGCCAGGCCAGCAGGATGGCCGGATGCAGCGGGCGGGAGCCCATGATGTAGTACCCCAGACCATAGGCCTTGCGCAGGACAACGGTCATCAGCGGCACGGTCGCGTTGGCCAGCGCGGACAGCAGGCGCGCGCTGTGGCGGACCAGTGCGGTCTTCTCGATCTCCGGCCCGACCATCAGGCCCGGCGTGTCGCACAGCAGCAGGATGGGAATGTCGTAGGCATCGCAAAGCTCGATGAAGCGGGCCGACTTGGCACAAGCGGGACTGTCCATGGCACCGCCCAGGAACATCGGCTGGTTGGCGACGATCCCCACGGTCCGACCGTCGATCCGGGCCAGTGCGGTCACCATTGCCCGGCCCCAGGCCGGCTTCAGTTCCAGCACACTGTCCGCGTCGGCCAGACCGTCGATCACCTTGCGCACATCATAGGCGCGGCGTGGACTCTCCGGCACCAGGTCGCGCAGTTTCAACGGATCCGGGGCAGGGACCGGAGTGGTGGGGCCGCTGAAATAGGAGAGATAGCGGCGTGCCAGACGGCAGGCGTCGGCGTCATCTTCCGCCATCAGGTCGATGGAACCGGCCTTCATGTGGACCTCCGCCGGACCGATCTCCTCCGGTGTCAGTTTCATGCCCAGCGCGGCCTCCACCAGCGGCGGGCCTGCCATGCCCATGGAGGCGTTCTTCGTGGCGATGGCGCAGTCGCTCAGACCTGCGAGGTTTGCGTGTCCGGCAAAGGCCCGGCCCGGCACGATGCCGACCGTGGGGGCGAGGCCGGAGAGGCGGGAGAAGGTGACGAAGGTCGTCGACATGCTCATGGACTGCACGAACATGTCATGCGGGCGCGCCCCGCCGCCATCCAGCCAGCACAGCACCGGCAACCGCTGACGCTCCGCATACTGGAACATGCGGCTGATCTTGCCGTGGTTCACCGCGCTCTGCGTCCCGGCGTAAACGGTATAGTCATAGGCGACGATGACAACCGGGTGGCCATCGACCTTGCCGGTGCCCATCACCAGCCCGTCGGCGGCACCCTGCATGCCCTTGGTCGCCGGTTTGGCGAGGCTACCGTATTCAACGAAGCTGCCTTCATCCAGCAATTGCGCCACGCCTTCCCGCGCGGTGCAGCGCCCCCGCGCGTGCTGCTTGTCGACCGCGATCCTGCGCGCTGCGTCCGTCGTTTCGGCATGGGCGTCGAGTACCGCCTGCAAGCCCGCGCGCACCTGGGTGTCGGTCGTTTTCTGTTCCGGGTTATCCATGGTCATTTCCGTTTTCTGTCTGATGCTGTCAGGCGAGCGTGCCGAGCCGGTCGCGGCTGATCTTCACGCCGGCCCTGTCGCGGTCCCAGGTGTCATCGGTGACGCCTTCGTCGCGCAGCAGATGCTTCTGCACCTTCTGGGTCGGGGTCTTCGGCAGATCCTCCATCACGCGGAGGAAGCGCGGGATCATGAAATGCGCCATGCGCGGGCGCAGGAATTCGAGCAGGTCATGCGGGTCGACCGTCCGTCCCGGCACGGGGGCGACGACGACCAGCAACTCATCTTCTGCCAGTTCGCTGGCCACGCCGACCGCCGCGCTTTCGCGCACATCCGGGTGGGCGTTGACCTCGTTTTCCACTTCGAAGGACGAGATATTCTCGCCCCGGCGGCGGATCGCATCCTTGGCGCGGTCGACGAAGTAGAAGGTGCCGTCGGCATCGCGGCGGAAAAGGTCGCCGGTATGGAACCAGCCATTGCGCCAGGCCTTCGCCGTTGCCTCAGGGTTCTGGTTGTAGCCGTGGTTCAGGCCCCAGGGGCGTTCATCGCGCACGATCATCTCGCCGATCTGGCCCACGGCGACCTCGCAGTCGTTGTCATCGACCAGCCGGACCGATGCGCCGGCGCGGACCTTGCCGCAGGAACCGGCCTTGGTCGGATTGCGCTCCGACATGAGCTGGCAACTGATCTCCGTCATGTTGAAGGTGGTGTAGATGTCGACGCCGAAGCGTTCGCTGAACGCAGCCGCATCTTCGGTGAGCGGCACCATGAAGGCGTTGCGCAAGGGGTGATCGCGATCCTGCGGGCTGGGTGGCGCCTTCATCAGGAACGGTGTCATCGCACCCAGCAGGGTGAGGCAGGTCGAGCCGGACTGCCGGATCGTGTCCCAAAAGGTGTCCGTCTTGAAGGAATCCACCAGTGCGATGGACGCCCCCTTCGCCAGCATGCCGTAGGTGCCGCTGGTACCGCCTGCGTGAAACAGGGGCAGGTTGACCAGGCGTCGGTCATCGACACCCAGCCAGTCCCGGGCGCTGACCGACATGGTGTAGAGGTGCAGGTACGACGACAGCACACCCTTCGACGGGCCTGTGGTCCCGGAGGTGTAGATGATGGATTGCAGTTCCCACGGATCGATCGGGCGTTCCAGGGGGGCGGGTTCATCGCCCATGGCCCCCAGCGCATCGATCCCTTCGACGGCCAGACGCGGAAATTCCGGCACGCCGCCAACCACGACCAGCCGCTCCAGACGGGACAGGTCGATGTCGGTCAGGCGGTCCAGCAGATCCGCGTGCACGATCATCAGCCGGGCATCGGCATTGCGGATCACATGTTCCAGCAGGCTGCCCCGATAGGCGGTATTTACCGGCACATAGGTGGCACCGATGTAGTTGATGCCGAACCAGCAGCGCAGCATCAGCGGGCTGTTGGGCAGCCAGACCAGCACCCGCTCGCCGCGCTCGACGCCCAGGTCCTGAAGCCCGCTGCCCGTCCGCGCTGCCTCGGCCCGTGTCCGGGCAAAGGACCAGCACTCGCCCGCGTCGAACCATGCGAAGGGACTGTCCGGTGACTCTGCGGCCAGCCGATCCAGCAGATGTCGCAGGACGCATTGGTCACGCGACGGAATGCGCGGGTCCGTGAACGCCGCGCTGACGGTCTCGTCGCCTGTCATCTGTCTGTCCTCTCCCCAACCATGCGGGTTCCCACGGGTACCCATCTCGCTGATCGTCCACCCAATGCCCGTCGGCATCCTCCCCGGGCGTCAGATCGGCGAGATGGATCGGTATTTCGGTGGCATTGCGTTCTCACGCCGGGCCGGTGCCCGTTCCAGGATCTCGATCAGACGGCTGCGGGTATCCTCAGGCTCGATGATGTCGTCGACACCCAGCCCCTCGGCACCGCGCAGGGCGCTGACACGCGCCCGCATCTCCGCCACAATTTCCCTCCGGCGTTCGTCCGGGTCCGGCGCACGGTCGATGTCCTTGCGATAGGCAACGTTGGCCGCACCCTCCAGCGACATGGCGCAGATCTCGGAGGTCGGCCAGGCCAGGCTGGCGTCGGCATCGAAGCTGCGACCGCCGCACATGGCGATATAGCCGAGGCCGTATCCCTTGCGCAGGACGACGGAGACCCTGGGAACAGTGGCATGGCCAAGTTCGTAGACCATGCGGGCGCTGCGCCGACCCAGCAGGCTCTTCTCCGCCGAGGATCCGATGGAGAAGCCGGGCACGTCGATCAGATAGACGAGGGGTACGCCGAAAGCGTCACAGACCGCCACGAAGTGCGCGATCTTCTCGCAGGTGGGTGACGTCAGCATGCCGCCGAGTTGCATCGGCTGATTGGCAATGATGCCGACCGGTCGGCCATCCAGTCGGGCCAGGGCCGTGACCGCGTTCTTCGCGAAGGTCGGCTGGATTTCCAGCTGGCTGTCGGGATCGACCAGCCGGGCAATGACCTTGCGGACATCGTAGGCCTTGCGCGTGTCGGCGGGGACCAGCTTCGCCATCTGCGCCTGACGGTCGTCCTCTGGCGGGGGCGCGGTGCAAGGCAGGGGGGCGCGGGCATTGGACGGCAGCAGGCCGAGATAGTTGCGCACGGCACCCAGCGCCTCCGCCTCGCTGTCCACCCCCAGATGGGCGAGGCCGTGGGTATCCACCTGCGCCCCGGCACCCCCCAGCGTCTGGATGTCGATATCCTCCCCCGTGCCGGCCTTCACCAGCGCCGGTCCGGCAAGCCCCATGCAGGACTGACCCCGGACCATGACAACGAAGTCGGACATGCCGGCATAGTTGGTCGGTCCGGCGAACCCGGCCCCCATCATGACCGACACGACAGGCACCCAGCCCGACAGTCGCGCAAAGTCGTGGAACGTGGGTGAGCCATTGGCGAAGTGTCGCGAGTCCTGGCCGTCCTGGATGCGGTGGCCACCCCCATCCAGCAGCATCACCAATGGCGCGCCGTCCCGCATTGCCTGCTGGATCGCACGTCTGATCTTGGCGCTGCCGAGCTTGCCGCTGGATCCGCCATGCACGGTGAAATCCTGTGCCAGCACGACGGCTGGCCGGTTGCCGATACGGGCGCAGCCCATGACGACGCCGTCCGCCGGACGCTCCTCCCGCGTGCCGCCATCGTCGCGCACGAGGCCGCCGATCTCCCGGAAGCTGTCTGGATCGCAAAGCATTGCGATCCGCTGCCGTGCCGTCATCTCGGCACGTTTCAACTGACGTTCGACCGCGCGAGGGCGAGTGGCATCCTCCAGCGCGGCGCGGGCGTCGGCGATCTCCTGTTCGGCGGGGGAGTGGGTGTTCATGTCCGATCAGGCCTCGATGCGGGCGACGACCTGACCCTCCTGAACGCTTTCTGCTTCCTCCACGAGGATTTCGGTGATGCGACCATTGCCGGGCGCGCCGACCGGAATTTCCATCTTCATCGATTCCAGGATCATGATCTCGTCCTCCTCCTCCACCGTGTCTCCGACGGCAGTGACGATCTTCCAGACCTTCCCGGCGATCTCCGATTTGACGTCCATGTTGCTTCTCCCCTTCAGTGTTGTGCGTTCAAGCGGACGGCGCGATGTCCGCCGGTGCCCTTGGTGAGAGCGTCTCCCTGAACAGGCTGATCAGGTGCTTTCCCGCTGTTTCGAGATTGGTCGTGCCACCGTCGACCAGCGACTGGATAATCACGCCCCGGACAGCGCCCAGGATGGTTGTCGCCATCTGGTCGATATCCGTGCCGGGCCTGAGTTCGCCCCGCTCCGCGGCTTCCGCCAGATGGCGGCGGAACCCTTGCCGGTAAGCCTCGCCATAGGCCCGCATGCGCGGGCGCAGTTCCGCCACCGCACCGATCGATTCCATGTAGAGCTGATAGACGGTGATGGTGCCGGAGGCATCGTCGCGCGCGCCCTGCAGGTGCGTGCTCATGCGGAAGAACAGGGCCTCCAGCCCCTTCCTGTCACCGATCTGCCGGGCCACGCGACGCTCGAACCAGCGCTCCGAGGCATCGACGACTTCTTCCAGCAAGGCCAGTTTGGTTCCAAAGCGCGCTACGGGCAGGCCGCGGCTGTAACCAGCTTCGAGACCGATCTGCGCCAGGCTGGTGGCGACCGACCCCTGTCGACCGATCAGCCGGATCGCTGCCGCGAGCATCTCGCGATCAGACTCGTTGCGGCGTTGGGACTGGGTACGGCGCGAAGATGAGGAATCTGCCATGTTTCATAAACTTGTTTGTTGACCAGCAAATTAATAGACCGGACTTGATCCTGTCACAAGTATGTTGCGCAAGGCGGCTCCATGTCCGCCAGCATCAGCCCTGTTGCGGGATCTCGTCGATCAGTTCCCTGATGATGCTTTCCGCTGCGGTCATGATGTCGTCGTCGCCAAGACCGATCAGGGCCTGGACCGCGACACCATGCATGGCGGAGAGGATCAGCAATGCGTGCCGTTCCGTGTCCAGTCCCGCCGGTACCGCACCGGCCGCTCTGGCACTTTCGAGGTCGCTCAGGATGCCCTGACGCCAGCGTTCGTTCAAGCGCTGCACACGGGGGCGCAATTCGGGCAATGTCGCCGCCGAGTCGATGATCAGCAGGAACAGGGCGACGGTCGGCACCCTGGACTCGCGAACCGTCTCCAGATGCGCGCGGATACGCTCGCGCAGTGAATCCAGTCCGGACCGGCCCTCCAGTCGTGCTGCCAGCCGCCGCTGAAACCAGGCATCCGAGGCATCGATCACCGCCTCGAGCAGATTGGATTTCGACCCGTAGCGCTCCGTGGGCAGGCCACGGCTGTACCCGGCGGCCAGGCCGATCTTCGCAAGACTGACACCTGCGGAACCATGCTTCGCGATCAGCTGTGTCGCCGCGCGTAGCATGCGGCTGTCGGACTCGGCCCTTCGCTCCGCCTGGGTTCGACGGCTGTCGCCATTGCCTTCACCGACAATCTCGATCTGGTCCTGATCCACCCGCGCTCAGAGCTCCCTTGCTGATGTCACCCGCTCAGCTTCTCCCGACGGACACGAATGCCGGCCTTGTCACGATCCCAGGTATCCCCGGTGACACCTTCTTCGCGCAGATTGACCTTCTGCACCTTCTCCGTTGGGGTCCGGGGCAGGCGATCAACAATCCGAACATAGCGGGGCACCATGAAATGGGCCATCCGCGGGATCAGGAACTCGATCAATTCGGTGGGATCGATGGTCTTGCTGGCTGCTGCCGCAACCACGATCATCACTTCGTCTTCACTGACATCGCTCTTTACGGCGATGGCGGCACATTCCTGGACTGCCGGATGTGCCAGAACTTCGGTTTCCACCTCGAAGGACGAGATGTTCTCGCCACGGCGCCGGATCGCATCCTTCATGCGGTCAACGAAGTAGAAGTTGCCGTCCCCGTCCTTGCGGAAGCCGTCCCCGGTATGGAACCAGCCATTGCGCCAGGCCTTCGCTGTGGCTTCGGCGTTCTTGTAATAGCCGTGGTTCATGGTCCAGGGGCAGTCGGCGCGGATGATCAGTTCCCCCACCGTGCCGACCGGTACCTTGCAGTCATTCTCGTCGACCACACGACATTCGACACCGTCGCGCGGCGTTCCGGCACTGTGCAGCAGGGTCGGGTTGATGGGAGAGATCAGCGGACAGGAAATCTCCGTCATGTTGAAAAGGGTCATGGTCTGCACGCCGAAACGCGCCCGGAATTCGGTCGGGTCGAAATCGAAGGGCACCAGCATGACGGTGCGCAGCGGGTTGTCATGCTCCTCCGGTACCGGGTCCTGCTTGGCGAGGAACTGCGCCATCACACCCAGCAGGATGGCAAACGTCACCTGGGTGTCACTGATCGTCTTCCAGAATGTCGCCGTGTTGAAGGCATCCACGATGGAGATGGAGCCACCCATGGCCAGCATGATGTGGGCGGGCAGGGTGCCGCCGACATGAAACATCGGCAGGCTGAGCAGATAGCGGTCATCGGCCGAGATCAGGTCATCGCCATCTTCCCCCGGCAGGTTCGAGTAGGCCGCACCGGTCATGTAGGCGTGCAGGTAGGACGAGAGAACGCCCTTCGATGGTCCGGTCGTGCCGGAGGTATAGATGATGGACTGCGTGTCCCAGGGCATGATCTCCCGCGGGGGAGGGGACGGTTCGGCATCGGCAGGCGCGAGCGCATCTGCATCATGCACCGTCAGGTCCGCGCATCTGTCCAGCTTGCCGCCGAGGATGACGACGGTATCCAGCCGGGCCCTGTCGATATCCGCCAGCCTTGGTGCCAGTCCGGCATGGGCGATGATCAGGCTGGCGTCGGAGTTCGCCACCACATGGGCCAGGATGCCACCCTTGTAGGAAGTGTTGATCGGAACATAGACCGCGCCGATGTAGTTGATCGCGAACCAGACGCGCAGGGCGTCCTGCCCGTTTGGCAGCCAGCTGACCACGTGGTCACCCTGCTTCACACCCAGCTTCTCCAGCCCCGCAGCAGTCCGCCGCACATGCGCCCGCAGTTCCCGGTAGGTCCATTCGCTTCCGTCCGGGAAGACGGCGTAGACCTTGTCGGGCGTCTCTGCCGCGTTGCGTTCGATCAGGGGGCGCGTGACACACAGGTCCGGAGCGGCCATCCGGCTGTCGATGAGAGCTTCGGTCATGGAGATGCTCCTGAGGTTTTGCGTAAGGATCAGGGTGATGGCGGCGCACTGGTCGCCAACCCTAGTCCATGAGCGCGGGAAGGTAGGTGATGATGCCGGGGAAAATGATCAGCAGGGCGACGACAATCGCATCCGCCACCAGAAACCACATGATTCCGCGGAAGATCGTCGACAGGCTGGCCAGAT
>Ga0070728_10000798_pt1 | contig 55382 bp, 52 predicted proteins | sample tdDd471_FD_66723 | JGI IMG/M metagenome (GOLD analysis project Ga0070728, IMG submission 66723) | Marine sediment microbial communities from the Atlantic coast under amendment with organic carbon and nitrate - tdDd47.1 | ecosystem: Environmental > Aquatic > Marine > Coastal > Sediment | place... | reverse complement strand
TCCAGCCCGGCCAGCCCGGCCTCGGTGGCGCGGGCCAGGATCGCCTCTCGGATATCGGCCTGGGCGAGGTTGGCGCCGGCCAACGACGCGCCCCGGAAGCAGGCGCCCCGCAGGTCGGCCCGGGTCAGATCGGCACCGTCGAGGCGCGCCCGCGTCAGGTCCGTGCAGAAGAACGTGGCAAAGCACAGGACCGATCGATCGAGCTTGGCATCGATCAGCGACGAGCCGGTGAAGTCCGCCTCGTCGAGCCGCCGGCCGCTGAGGTTGATGCCGTCGAGGCGGAGATTGGCCAGCTGCGCGCGCCGTCCGCCGGGGAGGCGCTTCACATAGCGATCATGCTGCTTGATCGCGGTCGCGAGTGCGCGACTGTCGGGTGCGGCCGGTCCTTCCGGCGATACTTTACCCGCGGTAGACATACTCGTCCCGACTCCTCCTCCGCGGCGCCACCGTAACCGGGAGTAGTTAAGGGAGCGTTGACGTCCTGGAATAGAAGCTCCCAGGGAAATTCTAGCCGTAACCGGGCGGCGGCACGAATCCGCCGATCTGCCGCTCCATCATCTTCGCAAACGCCAAAGCCGTCTTGTCCCGGCCATGACCGGCGATGATCTGCAGGCCGCACGGCAGACCGTCGCGCGCGACCCCGACCGGCGCCACCGTGCTCGGCAGATAGACGACCGACGACAGGCCGGCCCAGAACAGCTGGTCGACCGTCGGCTCCGGCCGACCGTTCACCGGGATCGTCCGCTCGTGCCGCAACCCCTCCTGCTGGTGGGCGAACGCCGTGGACGCAGCGCTCGGACACAGCAGCAGGTCCCATTCGCGGAAGAACGCCGCCCAGGCCTCGCGCAGATGCGTGCGCCGCTCGTGCGCCCGCAGCCAGTCCCGGTGCACCTGCGTGAACGCCCGCGCCACCATCGGCACGTAGCCGAAGTCGTCCGCTTCGGCCTCGGCAGCGATCCGCCGCTGCTGTTCCAGGTCGGCGTCCGAGAGGCGCGCCGAGGTGGCGGCGCGCAGCAGCTGGATATACAGCCGGTGTGAGTCCGTGGTGTCGAAGCCCGGACGTGCGGTGTCCGACACCCGGACACCCAGCCTGGCCAGTTCGTCGACGGTGTCCTGCAGCTTGGAGGTCAGCCCGTCGTCCTGGGCGCAGTTCGGGTCGGTCAGCATCACCGCGACCCGGAACTCGCCGGGCCCGGTCCGGCCGTCCTCGGGCAGCTCCAGGCGCCAGCACTCGGCGTCGAGAGCGTCGGCCCCGGCCATTGCATCCAGGGCGACCTCGAGGTCGTCGGCGGAACGCGCAAGCGGACCCACGACCGAGATATCGGCGGCGGCCAAGACGCCGGGCAGCGCATGCCCGCGCATCGGGACCACGCCGTAGGTCGGCTTGTGCCCGTACACGCCGCAGTAGTGGGCCGGGTTGCGGATCGAGGCGCCGATGTCGGATCCGGCTTCCAGCCCGGTCAGCCCCGCCGCCAGGGCGGCAGCGCTGCCGCCGGACGAGCCCCCCGGCGTCCGCGCGAGGTCCCACGGGTTGTTCGTCGAGCCGTAGACCGGGTTGTAGCTCTGCCAGTCGGCCAGCAGGACCGGGACGTTGGTCTTGCCGAACGGCACAGCCCCGGCTTCGCGCATCCGCCGCACCACCGTGGAGTCCCGCTCGGCCCGCCGGTCGGCGAACTCGGGCAACCCCCACGTGGTCGGCAGCCCCTCCATGTCGTAGCTTTCCTTGAACGTCATCGGGACGCCGTGCAGCGGGCCCCAGACGTCGCCCCGGGCAAGCGCGGCATCGGCCGCCTCGGCCCGGCCCCGCGCCCGCTCGACGTCGCGGACGACGATGGCGTTCAGCCGCGGATTGTGGCGGTCGACCCGGTCGAGGAAATGGTCGAGTAGCTCCAGGCAGCCGATCTGGCGTGCCCGTATCCGAGCGGCGAGTTCGACAGCGGGCAGGAAGGCGATCTCGGTCATGGCGTCCTCGCGCGATCGGATTGGCACGCCAGCTTGGACCGTGCGAGCCGCCCGATCAACTCGCCGCGGCGGAAACCGAACACAGTCTATACGTGTGCAGAAATATTATTCTTTCTCTCGATGCCTGTTCCCGCATACGATCATGTTCCGTCCTGCACAACCGGGCGATCCGATGGGACACCTCCCGACGAATCCGCTGGAACGGCGGCTGAGACACCCGATCCACCAGTCGGCCCTGGCCTACTGGGCGGAGCGTTGCCGGTCGGTCGGCGGCACGCCCGGACGCCAGGACATCGACCCGCTGGACATTCCCGACCTGCTGCCCTGGATCAACCTCGTCGACGTGTTTCGCCGCGAACACGGTCTGGCGTTCCGTCATCGCCTGATCGGCACGGCGATCGTCGAGATGTGGAACCGCGACAGCACCGGCCTGTGGTTCCATGAGATCTACTCCCCGGAAAAGATGACCCGCCTGCGGCCGCCGCTCGAAGACGCGGTGCAGAGCGCCCGGCCCCGGCTGGTTCACGACGACCTCGGCGATATCGGCAAGCCGTACTGGTCGCTCGCCTCGCTGGTGCTTCCCCTCGCCTCCGACCACCGCGAGGTCGACATGCTGATGGTGGTCTCGCAGTACGAGTGACGCGCCGCCGGCGCCGCCCGGTCAGCGCGTCCGGTCAGCGCGCTCCGGAACGCCGGGCCGCCAGTTCCGGGACCGTCCAGAACAGCGTGACTGCGATCGCCACGAACACCGCCGAAAACAGGAAGCCGGCGTCGTAGCCGCCCGTCAGGTCGTGGAGGTAGCCGGCGAGCCAGGACCCGGCGGCCGCCCCCAGCCCCTGGCCGGTGGTGATGGTGCCGTAGATCACCCCGAGCCCGCGGCCGCCGAACAGCGTGGCGGCGATCGTCGACACGACCGGGCCGCGCGCGCCCATGCTGATCCCGAAGAACAGGACGAACACCACGACCAGCGCGAACGCCGGAACCGCCTGCATGGCGAACAGCGCGGCGACGCCGGTGAAGGTGCAGAGATAGCTCACCGTCGCCGTTACCCGGTTGCCGTAGCGATCCGCCGCCGTCCCGGTCGCCAGCATGCCGGCGATCGACAGAACGCCGGTGAAGCCGAACGCGCTGGCCGCTTCGAGGGGAGAGAACCCCTGCTCCACCAGGTAGGCCACCGACTGCAGGCTGACCGAGTACACCGCCACGGCGGTCAGGAAGAACACCAGGAACAGCGCCCAGAACGACCGTCCCCGGATCGCGCGGAGCAGGCCTGAGCCGTTCTCGCGCCCGGCGACGATCCGGCGGTCGGCGACCTGCCCGCGGCCGATCGCCCGCCACGGCAGCAGGGCGACCGGCAGTGCGGCGATCAGGATGCCGGCGCCGAGCCAAGTGTAGGCGGCGCGCCAGCCGTCCTGCTGGATCAGCAGCTGGGTGACCGGCACCAGCACCAGCGTCCCGGTCCCGAGCCCGGTCGACGCCACCGCCATCGCCGTCGCCAGCCGCCGGTCGAACCACCGGCTGATCAGCGCCGATGCCGGGATCATGCCGAGCGAGGCGATGCCGAGTCCGGCCATCAGGCCGACGCTGAGATACAGCTCCCACAGGCTGGTCATCGAGCTGGCCAGCATGAACCCGCCGCCGAGCGCGAGCAGGCCGAACACGTAGAGCACCCTGGGACCGAAGCGATCGAAGGCCAGCCCGACGAACGGCGACGCCAGCCCGTTTGCCGCCATGTAGATCGAATAGGCCGATGTCAGGGCCCCGCGGTCCCAGCCGGTCTCCTCGCCGATCGGCAGCAGGAACACGGCGTAGGTCTCGCCGGCGCCGCGGGCGAGCGCGTTCATCACGAAGCAGAGGGCGAGAACGCCGAGGGCGGCTAACCCGCCCGCGGAGACCTGGGGTCGATGCATGGCCGGCAAAGTCTATGGGGCGCCGGTCCGCGACGAAACTGCGCGGGTTGGCATCGCAGCCATGGCGTTCGAACATGACAGGGTCGACCCGCCCGGTCGGGAGAATCGGGCCCAGATCGCGAGGCGCCGCCATGACCGTCCTGTCCGTCCTCGACCAGTCGCCGATCCGGACCGGCGGCAGCGCCGCCGACGCGGTCCGCGAGACCCTGGAGCTGGCGCGGCTCGCCGACCGGCTCGGCTACCGGCGCTACTGGGTGGCCGAGCATCACAGCTCCGACGGCCTCGCCGGCACGGTCCCGGAGATCCTGGTCGCCCGGATCGCCGCCGAGACCGACACCATCCGCGTCGGCTCCGGCGGGGTGATGCTGTCGCACTACCCGCCGCTCAAGGTCGCCGAGACGTTCCGCATGCTGGAGACCCTGTACCCCGGCCGGATCGATCTCGGGATCGGCCGGCCCCCCGGCTCGGACCGGCGCACGGCGGAGGCACTGGCCTACGTGCGCGGGGCCATCGGGCCGGAGTACTTCGCCCGCCAGGTCCAGGACCTGATCGGCTGGATGTCGGGCGAGCTCGAGGCCGACCACCCGTTCCGCGACGTGGTGGCGCAGCCGCGCGGGCCGTCGAACCCGGAACTCTGGCTGCTCGGCTCCAGCGACCAGTCGGCGCAGCTCGCCGCGCATTTCGGCACCGCATTCTCGTTCGCCCACTTCATCGCCGAGGGTGGCGAGCCGGTCATGGAGATGTACCGGCGCCGGTTCCAGCCGTCACCTCCCTGCCCTGAGCCGAGAGGCAGCATCGGCGTGTTCGCGATCGTCGCCGACACCGAGGAGGAGGCGAAGCGGCACGCCGCCAGCCGGGACCTCTGGCGCCTGCGTCTGGAACGCGGCGAGATCGGCCCGATCCCATCGCCGGAGGAGGCGCTGGCCTACGAGTATTCCGAGGCCGAGCGGGCGCGGGTCGCCGTGCACCGCCGCCGCAACATCGTCGGCCCTCCGGACCGGGCGAAGGAACGGCTCGACGAGCTGCTGACGCGCTACGGGGTCGACGAAGCCGTGGTTGTGACGATCACCTACGACTTCGCCGCCCGCAAACGCTCGTACGAGCTGCTGGCCAGGGTCTACGGCCTCAGCGGCTCGGTCGGGCCCGCCTAGGGCTTCAGCCCGGCAGCATCCGGCGCAGCACGTCGTCGCGCCGCACGAAGTGGTGCCAGAGCGCGGCAGCGGCATGCACGCCGGCCACGATCAGGATCGCGTTCGCCGCCAGCTCGTGCAGTTCCTTCACGAAATGCGCCGTGTCGCGGTTCGGGACGACCGGCGAGCCGATGGTGAACAGGCCGAAGAAGCTCAGCGCATCGCCCCGGTACCAAGTCAGGAAGACGCCGAGCAGCGGCAGCACGATCAGCAGCGCATACAGCACGCCGTGGACGACCTTGGCGAGCAGCTTCTCGGCCGCCGTCATCTCGGCCGGCACCTCCGGCGCGCCCTGCACGAGACGCCAAGCCATTCGCAGCCCGACGACCGCAACCAGCAGCAGGCCGAAGGAGATGTGCAGCCACCAGATCATGTCCCGTCCGGGGTCGCCGCGCGGGAAGAACTCCTCGCCGTAGGTGATGAGGTACAGGCCCGCGACGAGCAGGAAGACGGACCAGTGCAGCAGCTTCTGCACCGGGCTGTACGACGTCGACATGGGTAACTCCAGGTTCTGGTTCTGCGGCCGGAACGGCCTGTCTGGCGGGCTCGCGGGTCGGCCGGCTGGTCCCGCCCTCGAGAGCTTGAACGCGCCGGCGACGGTGATCCGTCGTAGCCGAAACGCCGAAACGGATACAAGCCGTCCGTACCGGGACTAACCGTCGGTCTCGAACCAGTCGGACGGAACCTCGGCACCGCCGATCACCACGCAGCACTCGCCGACCAGCTGGCCGCCGCGCCGCTCCAGCTCCGCCGCCAGCTCCGACAGCCGACCCCGCACCACCTCCTCGTGGAGCTTGGTCAGCTCGCGTGCGAAGGCAGCCGGACGGTCGCCGAACACGGCGATCGCGTCCTCGATCAGCTTGGCCACCCGGTACGGGCTTTCGTAGAAGACCAAGGTATGCGGCGACGCGACGTCGACCTCCAGGAACCGCCGGCGCGGCCCGGACTTCTTCGGCGCGAATCCGCGGTAGGTGATGCCGTGCACCGGCAAGCCCGACAGCACCGCCGCCATCACGAACGCAACCGGCCCCGGCACCATCGAGACCGACACGCCGGCCCGCGCGGCGGCGCGCACCAGGGTGAAGCCGGGATCGCTGACGCCGGGGGTGCCGCCGTCGCTGGCCACCGCCACCCGCTTGCCCTCGGCGGCCCAGCGCACCAGGGTTTCGGCCATCTGGCGCTCGTTATGCTCGTGGTAGGCGACCATCCGGGTCTTCACCCCGGCCGCCGCGAGCAGCCGCCCGGTCCGGCGGGTGTCTTCGCAGGCCACCACGTCGGCCGCCTCGAACGCGGCCCGGGCGCGCGGGCTGAGGTCCTCGAGATTGCCGATCGGCGTCGCCACCAGCTCGATCATCGCCCCATCCTCTGCATGCCAGCCCCCTCCTCGCCCATACCGTCGGCCGCCTTGCGGATCCGGCACACGAAGAACGCCTCCATGAACGGCGACGGCACCACCCGCAGCGCATGCCGCAGGTCCGGGTGATAGTCCCGGCCCTCCCAGCGCGCCAGGCCCGGCATCCGCTCCGGGATCGCCAGGTCGATCGGCTCGACCGACGCGTCCGGGTAATGGCGCAGCAGATGGTCGACCGGCGCCTCGTTCTCCTCCGGCGAGATCGTGCAGGTCGAGTAGACCAGGACGCCGCCGGGCCGCAGGCGCTTGAAGGAAGCGACCAGCATGCGCTGCTGCAGCCGGCTCATCTGCTCGACCCGATCCAGGGTCCAGAACCGCAGCGCGTCCGGCCGCGCGAGATCTGCCATACCCTCGCCCGAGCACTGGGCGTCGAGCAGGATGCGGTCGAAATCCTGCTCGACGAACTTGTCCAGGTACTGGCCCGGGTGGTTGGTGAAGTCGACCGTATCGACATTCAATAAATCAATAACTTCCTGGAGTTTTCTCAAGCGTCCCTTTATCCCGTCGTTGACGGTCAGCCGGGCCCGGTTGCCGGTGATGGCGGCGATATGCGCAGCCTTGCCGCCGGGCGCGGAACAGACGTCGAAGATGTCCTGGTCGGGCCGCGGATCCAGCGCCAGCGCCGGCACCAGCGACGAGGCGTTCATCACGTAGACCTCGCCCGCGGCATGCGGCGCGCTCTCGGTCACCGCCCGCTTGTCGCCGAGGATGTGGAACGCATCGGGGCACCACGGGATCGGCGCGAGCTCGGTCAGCGTCTCGAGGTCCGCGCGGATCGCCTCGACCGGGCGTCCGGCCAGCGGGTTGAGGCGCAGGCTCGACCGGCGCTCGCCGGACAGCCGACGCTCAGCCTCCTCCGGCCGCACCCCCCAGACCGCGGCGACGCGCGCCAGATAGCGGTCGCGGCGCCGGGCCTCGGACGGGTGCAGGCCGCGGGGGCCCGATGCTCTGGAACGGGGTGCGGAACGCGCCATCCCGCGGTCATACAAGGCCGGCCGGCCGCCGTCACGCCTCTTGCCGTCACGCCCCTTGCCCGGGCACCTCCGCGGAGGCGCCGGCACCGGCCACCGGCAGCCACACCGAAATCGTGGTGCCGACCCCGATCTCGCTCTCGACCGACACGGTCCCCTGGTTGCGGTCGACCAGCGCCTTGACGATCGACAGGCCGAGCCCGGTCCCGCCCTCGCGCCGGGCATGCGCCGGATCGCCGACCTGGTGGAACGGCTCGAAGATCTCGTCGAGCTGATCCTCGGGGATCCCGATGCCGCGGTCGCTGACCGCGAGCCGCAGACGGTCCCCCTCCTGGACGACCGACAGCCGCACCACGCCACCGTCGGGCGAGAACTTCACGGCGTTGCTCATCAGGTTGACCAGGATCTGCCGCACCGACCGGGGATCGGCCAACGCCGGCGGCAGGTCGCGCGCCAGGTCGGCTTCCAGCCGGATCGAATTCGAGCGCGCCACCGCGCGCATCAGCCGCACCGCCTCGGCGACCGCGCGACGCGGATCGATCGGCCGGGGGTGGACCGCAAAGCCGCCGGCGTCCAGGCGGGTGAAGTTCAGGATGTCGTCGATGTGGGTCAGCAGGATCCGCCCGGCCTGCAGCACGTCGCCCAGATACTCGCGCCGCTTGGCCGGCGACAGCCGGGCCTCCATCAGGATCAGCGTCTCGGTCAGGCCGAGGATGGCGTTCAGCGGCGTGCGCAGCTCGTGGCTCATCCGCGCCAGGAACGCCGACTTGGCGGCGTTCGCCTCCTCCGCCGCGTCGACCGCCTCCAGAAGCTCGAGCTCCGACTCCTTCGCCTTGGTCACGTCGGTCGCGAGCAGCAGCGTTCCGCCATCGCTGAGCTTCTGGTCCTTGGCGCGGAACCAGTGACCGAACCGCCGGATGTCCATCGGCCCGGTCGGGTTGCGGAACTGCGCCAGGCGCTCCGGGATCGCGAACTCGGGCTCCTCGATGATGCCGCGTTCCGCGAACGCCTCCAGGATCTCGGCCATGGTGGTGCCCGGCACCAGCACGTCGTCGAGGCCCGGGTGCAGGGTCTTGAACAGCCGGTTCGCGAACACCAGGCGCTCGTCCTTGTCGAACAGGGCGACCAGGTCCTCGATCGCGTCCAGGGCCCGGATCAGCCGGTTGACGGTCTCGTCGGCCCGGTGGCGCTCGGTCACGTCCTCTCGGATCGCGACATAGCCCTCGTGCCGGCCGTCGGCCGAGCGGAACCGATCCATCCGCAAAGCGAACACCCGGATGTTGCCGTCCCGGTCGCGGTTCTCGATCTCGCGCTGAAACGATCCGCTGGCCGCCAGCGCCGCACGGACCTCGGTGACCAGCCCGGTGCCGTTCGGGTCGTCGTACAGAACGTCGCTGGGACGGCGACCGATGGCCTCGTCCCAGGTCAGCCCGAAGGTGTCCAGGAACGGCCGGTTCATCCACACCAGCCGGTAGTCCAGGTCCATCACGTAGGTCGGGTTGGGGCTGTGCCGGACGATCTCGGCCAGCCTGGCATTCTCCGCCATGTGCCGCTCGAGCGCGGCGCGCCGCTCCTCGAGCTGCTCGCCCCGCTCGATGACCTCGGTCTCCAGCCAGTCCCGGGCCCGCCGATGGGCGATCCCCAGGCCCAGCAGCCCGACGGTGTCGCGCAGCATCCGCTCCACCGGGGAGAACGCCACTGTGTCCGAGACCCGGAGCCGGAGGATCCCGAGCCGCTCGGCGCCCGGCCCGATCTCGTAGCGATAGCTCCAGCCCTCGGCCGGCGCGGCATCCGGCGGCAGGTCCGGATTCAGCTCCACGTCGGCGTCGAGGACCAGGGGAAGCGAGAGACAGGCCCGGCGGATGGCGGTCGCCATGCCGGGCCCCAACGGCATCGACTGCACCCGGCTTGCAAGATCAAGCAGGATCGGCCCGGCGTCCGCCGTTATCGTATCGGCATCGCGGAGACGCACGCGGCGTTCCTCCCCTGGTCCGACACGGTGCCCGCACCGCGTCCGGGGCACGGCAAGAAGACCCGACCGTCGTCGACAGGCGTTTTGCTTCCGTCGGACTGTCGGCCGGTCCAGCCCCCACCTCAATGGACCGGCATCACGCGTCGGCCGGAGCCGCAATCGCGTACAGCATGATGGCGGTTGCCGCCGCCAGGTTCAACGAATCCGCACCGTCGCGCATCGGAATTCTGACGAGATCGGTACAGCTCGCCGCGATCCTGTCCGTCAGCCCGCTCTGCTCGTTGCCCATCAGCAGCAGCGTCGGCCGCCCCCGGGTCACCGACTCGGGCCGCAGGGTCGCCCTGAGGTGCGTACCGACGATGCGTCCGGTCCAGCCCTTGCACCACCGCAGGTAGGCCTCCTCGTCGACATGGACCAGCGGCATGTTGACGATCGATCCCATGGAGGCGCGGACCGCCTCGGTCGAATACGGATCGACGGTATGGCCGATCAGCATGATGCCGGCGACCGAGAAGGCGTCGGCGCTGCGGATGATCGAGCCGAGGTTGCCGGGATCGCGCACGCATTCCAGCGCCAGCCAGGTCGTCCCGGGCTCGGCCCGCACAGTATCGAGGCCGGCCCAGCGCTGCTCGATCACCGCGATCACGCTCTGGGCGTTGTCGCGGCGGGCGATCCGGGTCATCAGCTCGTCGGTCACCGTCAGGATCCGGCCGCCGCTGCCGCGGCAGCCCTCGATCGCCTCCTTCAGGAGCGGGCCGGACCCGGCGCTCTCCGACAGCACCAGCCGCCTGACCTTCCAGCCGTTGCGGACCGCCTCGACCACGTGCCGCAGGCCCTCGGAGACAAAGGCGTTCTGCTCGCTCCGGCCCTTCTTGGAGTCCAGGGCCCGCAACGCCTTGATCTCGGGGTTGCCGGCGCTGCTGATCACGATCGGCGGCGTCTCACGCATCGCGGCTCCAGCGGACGTACAGCGAGGTCGGAAGCAGCTTGCCGGTGGCCTCCTCGCGCAGCGCCATCTCGCCCACCGCGATCTCACCGGGCAGGTCGGCGAAGGCGTCCTCGACCAGCCGCTGCAGGGTCAGCATCGACAGGTGCGTCGCATAGGCCGTCAGGATCAGCGCCGACGAGCGCTGGTCCATCAGCGCCCGGCAGTCGGCCAGCAGCTGCGGAAGCTGCTCCTCCAGCCGCCAGACCTCGTTCTTCGGCCCGCGGCCGTATTTCGGCGGGTCCAGCACGATGACGTCGTAGCGGCTGCCGCGCCGGACCTCGCGAGCGGCGAACCGGGCCGCGTCGTCGCAGATCCAGCGGATCGGCGCCGCCGACAGCCCCGACAGCTCCTGGTTCGCCCGCGCCCAGGCGATCGCCTTCTTCGACGCGTCGACATGGGTGACCTTGGCACCGGCCGCGGCCGGCAGCAGCGACGCCATGCCGGTGTAGCCGAACAGGTTCAGCAGCGTAGTCTCGCCGCGTCGCCCCTTGACCGTCTCGACGACCCGGTCCCAGTGCACCCGCTGCTCCGGAAAGATCCCGAGATGCCGGAAGGTGGTGAGCTGCGCCTCGATCCGCACCGGCCCGTAGGTCAGCGGCCAGGGCCCCGGCACGCCTCCTTTGCCGGCCTCCCAGCGGCCGCTGCCCTCCTCCTCGCGGCCGGCCAGGAACCGGGCGTCGGCCGTCGCCCAGCGGTCCGGCGACAGGCTCGGGCGCCAGATCGCCTGGGAATCCGGGCGGTCGAGCACGCGGCGCCCGAACCGCTCGAGCTTGCGGCCGCCGCCGCTGTCGAGCAGCGCGTAGTCGGGCCAGCCTTCGGCTACCAGGATCTCGGGAACCAGCGTTTCCTCCCGTGGCGTCGGTACGGTCGCGGCGAAACTACAATCCCGGGCCGCCGGGCGCGAGCCCGTTAGAAGCTCAGCTCCGCCGGCTCCAGCACCCGGACCTCGAGCCGCGGTTCCGGGCCCTCGCCGGCCCGCCATCCGGCTGCGACCAGGAACCGCCCGGCCAGCACGTGCTGGTGGAACCGCCAGGCCCGGTCGTCGTCGGCGATCGCCGGCGTGAACCGGATGCGCGGCGGCTCGACCTCGAACCAGAACTCGTCCAGCGGCTGCGACAGGCCGCGACCGGTCGCCTTGATGTACGCCTCCTTCAGGGTCCAGAGCCGCAGGAAGCCCTCGGGCCGCCGCTCCGGCGCCAGGCCGGCCAGCCACTGCGCCTCGGCGCCGAAGAAGTAGCGGTCGGCGACTCCGAGATCGACCTTGCGGTCGATCGCCTCGACGTCGAGCCCGAGCTCGCGGCCATGGGCGGCGGCGACCGCCACCATGCCGCCGGTGTGCGAGAGGTTGAAGTGCACGCCGACCGGGCGGCCGTGGCACAGCGCCACCGGCTTGCCCTTCCCGCCGGACTCGTAGCCGAAGGAACCCGGCGGCTCGCCGGTCTCCAGGCTCAGCAGGGCGCGCGTCAGGGCATGGGCCGAGACGTACTCGACGCGGTTGCGCTCGAACGCGAAACGCGCCGCCCGGGACCGCTCGGAATCGTCGAGGACCTCGCGCCAGCGCTCGACGTCCGGCTCCGACAGCGCGCCGACCGGCATCGCCCAGAGCCGGACCACCGGGTCCACCGGCTCAGCCATCGGAGCCTACCGCCGGCTCGGTGAACCCGACGGTCGCCTTGCCGGTGGCCGCGGTCTCGCCGTTCGACAGGTCCTGGACGACGACCTTGATGACGGCGCTGCGCACCGCCTCGGACATCTGGTCGACGGTTCCCGTCACCGCCAGCCGCGCGCCGACCGCCACCGGCCGCCGGAACTGCATGCCGACCGACTGCAGCAGGCAGTTCTCGCCCGGCAGGTGGACCCCGACCAGGCGCGACACCAGCGCGGTCAGGTAGGCCCCGTGCACGACACGGCCGGCGAACCCGCGCGACCGGGCGAACCCGTCGTCCAGGTGCAGCGGGCTGACGTCGCCCGACACCCCGGCGAAACCGTCGATGTCGGCCTCGGTCACCTGCGTCTCGAACCCGGCCCGCTGGCCGACCCGGAGATCCTCGAAGCCGAAGCGAGCTGGTCCCGCGCTCATCGCCGCTCCCGTCCTGCGTGGCACGCTACCGACGCCACCGCCCGCAGGCGCGCCGTCGGCGGACCGGATATTGCGGCAAGACCGGCCGCTGTTCCATCGATCGCCGTCCCTTGTGCTCTCAGAACGCGAACGCCGGCTCGGCCGCCGACAGCATCGCCGCCGTCACCGGGACCGACCAGGCGGCGCCGATCTCGGTCGACAGCGTCTCCAGCAGGCGCGCCACGTCGGCGGCGGCGGTGTCGTGCAGGGCTTCCGCCACGATCAGCACGTCCGTCGTGTCGGCCCGGACCGCCGAGTAGCCGCTCTGCCGGTTGGTCCAGCGCCGAGCGTGGGCCCGCCCCTCGCGGTCGGCGAAGATCACCTCGCCTACCGCCGGATGCTCGACCTCGCCCGCGAAGGTCTCGTAGACCTCGTCGCCGGCGGCATGGCGTACCTCGAGGTCGCCGGCGATCCGTCCGGCATCGAATACCGCGACCGGGATCGCGAACGCCATCGACGCGGCGTTGCACAGGTCGATCATCGGGTGGATCCGGGGCAGCGCCGCCTCCTTGCGGAACCGCCGCAGCAGCGCCTCCGACGCGCAGCGGTACTGGGTCGGCTTGAGCCCCATGCGCGAGAACGCCCGCCGCCAGGCCCGGATCTCGGGCAACCCGCCCTCGGCGGAGTCGGCCAGACGCGCCTGCGCCACCGCCTCGTACCGGCCGATCGCGGCCTCGACCGAGCCGCCCGGCGCGATACCGCGGGCGACCAGCGTACCGGCCGCCAGTTCCGGAAACTCGCCCCACAGGGCGCTCGAATGACTGAACTGCATGGCCTCACCTCGTCGTCGCGTGTCCGCCGAAGAAGCCGCAGACCGTCCGGCCGCGTCTTGAACGGAATTGCGGGCCGGCATTGCGGGCCGACGGTACCGCTCAGCGCAGCGCTTCGGCGTAGGTGCCGGGCGACAGCCCGTACTTGCCGACGAACACCCGGGTCATGTGGCTCTGGTCGGCGAAGCCGCTGCCGGCCGCCGCTTCGGCCAGGGACACCCCGTCGGCGATCAGCCCGCGCGCCCGGTCGATCCGGCGCTGCACCAGATAGGCGTGCGGCGTCATCCCGGTGGCCTTGGCGAACGCCCGGATCAGCTGGTAGCGGCTCAGCCCGCAGGCCTGCGCCAGATCGGCCAGCGCCAGCGGCGCCGCCGGGTCGTCGTCGATCATCTCGCGGGCGACCGCGATCGCATCCGATGCCGGCGGCCGGCCGCCGTCGCCGACACCCTCCCCGAGCGCCGCCAGCAGGCCCAGCAGCAGCGCTTCCCAGCGTTCGCCCCGGTCCGGGTCCCGGTCGTCGGTCAGCGCATCGAACAGGCTGTGCACCCGGCGCCCGGCCCGGGGATCGGCCACCACCGGGCTCACGAACTCGTAGGACCGGCGCCGACCGCCGGTGATGTCGGCGGCCGCCTCGGCCACCAGTGCGGGATCGAGGTACACGATCCGCCACGACCGCCCGGCGTCGCCGATCGGGGCGCCGTCGTGCACTTCGCCCGGATTGACGGTGATGACGTCGCCGCTGCCCGCCTCGACCGTGCCGCGGCCGCTGAGCGACCGCTGGGCCCCGCGGTCGATCACGCCGATCCCGAAGCGGTCGTGGGTGTGGCGCGCGAAACTGTGGCGCGAGGCGGCCTCCACCGCCTCGACCCCCGGAACCGTGCAGCGATGCATCGTGAACCGGCCTCTCGCCATGCGCCGTCTCCGTCGCGGACCCGGATCTCGGGAATGTTGCTGCGGCATCATCGCAGCATCGACGGCAAGCGCCAGAGCCGCGTGACAGGGCGACGTGACAGGGCTGGCGATCGCTGGGAAGATCGGGCCATGTCCGCCATAGAGATCGCTCCCCTCACCCCCGACCGCTGGTCCGACTTCGAGGCAGTGATGGGGCCGCGCGGCGGCGCCGGCGGCTGCTGGTGCATGCTGTGGCGCCTGAAGAAGCGCGACTTCGACGCCCTGAAGGGCGACGGCAACCGCGATGCGATGCGCAGCGTCGTCCAGGACGGCCCGCCGCCGGGCCTGCTGGCCTATGACGACGGCACCTGCGTCGGCTGGATCTCGGTCGCCCCGCGATCGGCGTTCCCGCGGCTGGAGACGTCGCGGGTCATGCAGCCGGTCGACGACACCCCGGTCTGGTCGGTGTCCTGCTTCCTGATCGCCAAGGGCCATCGCCGGCGCGGCGTCGCAGTGGCGCTGCTGGAGGCCGCCTGCGCGTTCGCCAGGGCGCACGGCGCCACCGTGGTGGAGGGCTATCCGGTGGCCCCCGGCAAGGACGGCTATCCCGACACCTACGCCTGGACCGGCTACGACAGCGTGTTCCGCCGGGCCGGCTTCTCCGAAGTGGCGCGGCGGTCGGCGACCCGGCCTATCATGCGGCGGAGCGTCTGAAGCTCTCGCCCCCTCGTCGTCCCTCCTCTCCGAACCGAACTCGACCCCGCTCGCGAAGGACCGAACACCATGACCCAGACCCAGAGCATCGGCGACCTGCCGCTTCGCCTCGGCGGCACGCTGAAGGATGCCCGGCTCGCCTATGTCGCCCTCGGCCGGCTCGCCCCGGACGGGCGCAACGCCGTCCTGATGACCCACGGCTACACCTCGTCGCACGAGTACGTGCTCGGCGGCGCCGCTGCGTCCGAGGGAAGCTGGTCCGGGCTGGTCGGGCCCGGCAGGGCGATCGACACCGACCGCTACTACGTCGTCAGCTCGAACATGCTGGGCTCGGCCTTCGGATCGACCGCGCCGCGCAGCCCGAACCCGGCGACCGGACGCCCGTACGGCCCGGACTTCCCGCCGATCACCCTGGCCGACATGATCCACGCCCAGCGCCGGATGCTCGACGCGCTCGGCGTCAAAGAGCTGGTCGCCGTGGCCGGGCCGTCCTACGGCGGCTTCCAGGCCTTCACCTGGGGCGTCGAGTACCCCGACTTCATGAAGGGCCTGGTGCCGGCGGTCACGGCGCCGGTCTGCCGCGCGATCGACATCGACGCCAACGAGGCGTTCCTGGCCAAGGACCCGAACTGGAACGGCGGCCACTACTACGAGGCCGGCGGCATCCTCGACACCATGACCCGGCTGCGCGAGGACACGCTGCGGCGCTACGGCATCGACGAGAGCCTGGCGGTGAGGCTGCCGGACAAGGCGGCCCGCGACGCCGAGATCCTGAAGATGGCCAAGGCCTGGGCCGAGGCGTTCGACGGCCATTCGCTGCTGGCGCTGGGGCGGGCGATGAACCGCTACGACGTCCGGCCGGAGCTGGCGAAGATCAAGGCCAAGGTGCTGTACGTGCTGTCGCGCACCGACAAGCTGTTCCCGCCGTCGCTGGCGGCCGAGGTGATGCCGGCGCTGGCCGCCGCCGGGGTCGACGCGACCTACGAGGAGATCGACAGCGCGCACGGCCACTTGGCGTCGGGCAGCGATTCCGCCAAATGGGAGCCGGCGCTGCGGCGGTTCCTGGCGGAGCTGTGAGAACGCCCGTCACTGCGTGGGTCCCGGATCCGTTCCGCCTGCGGCGGCCCGGTCCGGGATGAGGGTCGAGGGAAGTCCGCCGAGACTTCCTCATCCCGGCCGAGCGCAGCGAGAGCCGGGACCCACGCAGCGACGGGCGCCTCAGCCACTCAGTACGGCAGCCCCACGTAGTTCTCCGCCATCGCCGTCATCGCCGCCTTCGAGCTGAACAGGTAGTCGAGCTCGGCGTGCTGGATGCGCTGCCCGAACGTACCCTCGGCCGGGAACTTGTGCAGCAGCATGGTCATCGACCACGAGAACCGCTCGGCCTTCCAGATCCGGCGCAGGGCCTTCTCGGAGTAGGCACGCAGGCCGCTCTCGTCGCCCTCGTGGTAGTGGGCGATCAGTGCCCGGCTGAGGTAGTGCACGTCGGAGGCCGCCAGGTTCAGCCCCTTGGCGCCAGTCGGCGGCACGATGTGCCCGGCGTCGCCGGCCAGGAACAGCCGGCCGTAGCTCAGCGGCTCGGCCACGAAGCTGCGTAGCGGCGCGATCGACTTCTCGATCGACGGGCCGGTCTCCAGACGCGCGGCGACCTCCTGGGGCAGCCGGCGCTTCAGCTCCTCCCAGAACCGGTCGTCGCTCCACTGCTCGATGTCGGTGTCGAGCGGGACCTGGACGTAGTAGCGGCTGAGCACGTCGGACCGCATCGAGCACAGCGCAAAGCCGCGCTCGTGGTTGGCGTAGATCAGCTCGTGGTCGACCGGCCTGGTGCGCGACAGCACGCCGAGCCAGCCGAACGGATAGACCTTCTCGTGCTCGACGATCCGGTCCTTCGGGATCGACTGGCGGCCGACGCCGTGAAACCCGTCGCAGGCGGCGACGAAGTCGCAGTCGACGCGGAACGCCTCGCCGCCCTTGGTCCAGGTCAGGTACGGGCGGTCGGTGTCGAGGCCGTGCGGCGTGACGCCCTCGGCCTCGTGGATCACGGTGCCGTCCATGGCGTCGCGCGCCTCGTACAGGTCCTGCGTCACCTCGGTCTGGCCGTACACCATGACGGTCTTGCCGCCGGTCAGCCCGGCCAGGTCGAGCCGCTCGAGACGGCCGTCGAACGCCAGGTTGACGCCTTCGTGGACCTGGCCCTCGGCATCCATCCGCTCGCCGACCTCGGCCGCCCGCAGCATGTCGGCGAGCCCCTGCTCGAGCACGCCGGCACGGATCCGGCTCAGCACGTAGTCGCGGGACTTGCGCTCCAGCACCACGCTGTCGATGCCGGCCAGATGCAGGATCTGGCTCAACAGCAGACCGGACGGCCCGGCCCCGATGATGCCCACCTTGGTCTTCATGACGCTTCGCTCCCATCGCAACACGGCGCGGAGCGTCCTGCCGGCGGCCCCACGTCCTCGTTCAGCCCCCTCGCACCGAGGAAACCCTGTCCACGTTCCGGCGCATGATCCGCATGACCCGCAGGAACGTCTCCAGGTCCTCGGGATCGACACCGTCGATCAGCCGGCGCTCGCGCTCCAGGGCGATCGCCAGGATACGGTCGTGCAGACGGTAGCCCTCGTCGTTGAGCCACCAGATCTTCTTGCGGAGATCCGGCTCCGGGGCCTCGAAATCGAGGTAGCCAAGCTGGTGCAGCCGGGCCAGCGCCCGGCTGGTCGCCGCCTTGTCGAGCGCCACCAGCTCGCAGATGCGCGAGGCCGGGATGCGCGGCTCGCTCGCCAGGGTCGCGACCGCCCGCCACTCGACGATGCCGATGCCGAAGGTCTCGAGGTAGAGCTGCGACGCGCCGCGCGACAGGGCGTTGTTCACCGAGGTGAGGAAGTACGGGATGTAGGCGGTCACGTCGATGACCGGCCGCCCGTCCTTCTCGCTGGTCGGCGACGACAGCCTGCCCTCCGGGCACAGGGGCCGGGAGGCCGAAGGTCGCCGCGCCGGATCTTGTTCGTTCATGGGGTCGCCACCCGGGGATCATGAGTCGCGAAGGCTCCGCAGCTTCAAGTCTTTGACCCACAAACCGCCCCCCGTCACGGTCTTTCTCACGCCAGCGCAGCGACTTGCCGGTGCCAGCCGTGTCTGCAAGGTCATGAGTTGCAATATCAACTTATGCTACGCGGCAAAAAGTTGAGATGTCAACTGATGCGAGGGAGAAACCGTGTCCGGCCTTCGAGGATCGACGATCCGCGCGTCGGCGCCTAGACGGCCATGTGCCGTTCGAGTTCGGCGCCGAGCGCACCGCGCGGATCGCCCGACGCGACCACCCTGCCCCGGTCCAGCACGAACACCGTGTCGGCAAGCTCCTGGGCGAACTCCAGGTACTGCTCGACCAGCAGGATCGCCATCTCGCCGGTCGAGCGCAGGAACCGGATGGCGTTGCCGATGTCCTTGATGATCGACGGCTGGATGCCCTCGGTCGGCTCGTCGAGGATCAGCAGCCGTGGCCGGGTCACCAGGGCCCGGGCGATGGCGAGCTGCTGCTGCTGGCCGCCGGACAGGTCGCCACCCCGCCGGTCCATCATTTCCTTGAGCACCGGGAACAGCTCGAACAGCGTGTCGGGCAGTGTCCGCTCGCTCCTCGGCAAGGCCGCGAAGCCGGTCTGCAGGTTCTCCCGCACGGTCAGCAGCGGGAAGATCTCGCGGCCCTGCGGTACGTAGGCGATGCCGCGCCGGGCCCGCTCGAACGGCGGCAGGGTGCCGAGGTCCTCGCCCTCCCAGCGCAGGGTGCCGCCGCTGATCGGATGCTGGCCGGCGATCCCGCGCAGCAGGCTGGACTTGCCCACACCGTTGCGGCCCAGCACGCAGGTCACCTTGCCGGTCTCGGCCGTCAGGCTGACGCCCCACAGCGCCTGGGCGGCGCCGTAGTGCAGGTCGATCTTGTCGGCTTCCAGCATCGCTCAGCGTCCCAGATACACTTCGATGACGCGCTCGTCGGCGCTGACCTGGTCGAGCGACCCCTCGGCCAGCACCGATCCCTCGTGCAGCACCGTCACCCGCACCCCGAGGTCGCGCACGAAGGTCATGTCGTGCTCGACCACCACCACCGAGTGGGTCTCGGCAATGCGCCGCAGCAACACCGCGGTCTCTGCCGTCTCGGCGTCGGTCATGCCGGCCGCCGGCTCGTCGACCAGCAGCAGCGCCGGGTCCTGGGCCAGCAGCATGCCGATCTCCAGCCACTGCTTCTGGCCGTGCGACAGCGAGCCGGCCAGCTCGTTCCGCCGGTCGCCGAGCCGGATGGTGTCCAGCACCTCGTCGATGCGGTCGCGCTGCGGCCCGGTCAGCCGGGCGAACAGGCTGGAGAACACGCCGCGCGGTCCCTCCAGCGCCAGCACGATGTTGTCGAGCACGGTGTGGCTCTCGAACACCGTCGGACGCTGGAACTTGCGGCCGATGCCGAGCTCGGCGATCGCCGCCTCGTCCAGCTTGGTGAGGTCGTGCACGCCGTCGAACAGTACGTCGCCGTCGTCCGGCCGGGTCTTGCCGGTGATCACGTCCATCATGGTGGTCTTGCCGGCGCCGTTCGGGCCGATGATCGCCCGCATCTCGCCGTGGCCGACCACCAGCGACAGGGCGTTCAGCGCCCTGAACCCGTCGAAGCTGACGGTAACGCCGTCGAGGTAGAGCAGCGAGGGGGTCTGCGGCGCCGTGCCCGGCGCCAGGGTCGGGGTTGGGTTCTCGGTCATGGTCTCACTCCGCCGCCCGTCGCTCGGGCGCCTCTACCGGGGGCTCGTCGACCGCCGCCGCCGGCTTCGCCGTCCGCGGCCGGACCAGGCCGAGCAGGCCCTTCGGCAGGAACAGGGTCACGAACACGAACAGGCCGCCCAGCGCGAACAGCCAAAGCTCGGGCAAGGCGCCGGTGAACCAGCTCTTGCCGACGTTGACCACCACCGCGCCGAGGGCCGCGCCCACCAGCGTGCCGCGGCCGCCGACCGCCACCCAGATCACCGCCTCGATCGAGTTGGCCGGGGCGAACTCGCTGGGATTGATGATGCCGACCTGGGGCACGTACAGCGCCCCGGCGACGCCGGCCATCATCGCCGAGACCGTGAACACGAACAGCTTGTAGTGTTCGACCCGGTAGCCGATGAACCGGGTCCGGCTCTCGGCGTCGCGCACCGCCACCAGCACCTTGCCAAGCTTGCTCGACACGATCGCCCGGCACACCAGGAACCCCGCACCGAGCGCGATCGCCGACAGCGCGAACAGCCCTGCCCGCGTCGAGTCCTTCTGCAGGTCGATCCCCAGCACGTCCTTGAAGTCGGTCAGGCCATTGTTGCCGCCGAACCCCATGTCGTTGCGGAAGAACGCCAGCAGCAGCGCGTAGGTCATCGCCTGGGTGATGATCGACAGGTACACGCCGGTGACCCGCGAGCGGAAGGCGAAGGCGCCGAACACGAAGGCCAGGGCGCCCGGCACCAGCAGCACCATCAGCACGGCGAACCAGAGATGGTCGAAGCCGTACCAGTACCAGGGCAGCTCCTTCCAGTTCAGGAACACCATGAAGTCCGGCAGCACCGGGTTGCCGTAGACGCCGCGGCTGCCGATCTCGCGCATCAGATGCATGCCGATGGCGTAGCCGCCGAGCGCGAAGAACGCGCCGTGCCCGAGGCTGAGGATCCCGCAGTAGCCCCAGACCAGGTCGATCGACAGCGCCAGCAGCGCGTAGCACAGATATTTGCCGAACAGCACGACGGTGGTGGTCGGCACGTGCCACGCCGATTGCGGCGGGAACGTCAGGTTGAGGACCGGCACCGCCACCGCGGCGACTGCCAGGACGACCAGGAAGACGACGCCTACGCGTCCAAGGCCCAGCGGCATGGCTCTCAAGATTCCACCGCCCGGCCCTTCAGCGCGAACATGCCGCGCGGGCGCTTCTGGATGAACAGGATGATGAACACCAGCACCAGGATCTTGCCCAGCACGGCGCCGGCATACGGCTCGAGGAACTTGTTCACGACCCCGAGGGTCAGCGCCCCGACCAGGGTGCCCCACAGGTTCCCGACGCCGCCGAACACCACCACCATGAAGCTGTCGATGATGTAGGACTGCCCGAGGTTCGGGCTGACGTTGTCGATCTGCGACAGCGCCACGCCGGCGACCCCGGCGACCCCGGAGCCGAGGCCGAAGGTCAGGGCGTCGACCCAGGTCGTGCGGATGCCCATCGAGCTGGCCATCCGGCGATTCTGGGTCACGGCGCGCATCTGCAGGCCGAAGGCGGTGCGCCGCAGCACCACCACCAGCAGGGCGAACACCGCGATCGCGAACACGATGATCCAGACCCGCCCGTAGGTCAGGGTCAGGCCGCCGAGGTCGAAGGCGCCGCTCATCCAGCTCGGCGCGCCGACCTCGCGGTTGGTCGGGCCGAACAGCGATCGCACCGCCTGCTGCAGGATCAGCGACAGCCCCCAGGTGGCCAGCAGGGTCTCGAGCGGCCGGCCGTACAGCCAGCGGATGATGCCGCGCTCGATCGCCACGCCGACCGCCCCGGCGGTCAGGAAGGCGAGCGGTAGCGCGATCAGCAGCGAGACGTCGAACAGCCAGGGCGCCGATGTGCGGATCAGCTCCTGCACCATGAAGGTCACGTAGGCGCCGATCATCACCATCTCGCCGTGCGCCATGTTGATGACGCCCATCACCCCGAAGGTGATGGCGAGGCCGATGGCGGCCAGCAGCAGAACCGAGCCGAGAGACAGGCCGTACCAGACGTTCTGCACGGCCGCCCACAGGACCAGAGACTGCTCGATCTTCGCGATCGCCTCGGCCGCCGCCGTCTTCACGTCGCCGTCGGCCGAGGCGGCGAGCGCCGCCAGGATGTCCTTGGCTTCCTGGTCGCCGCGTGCGGCGATGACCTGGACGGCGGCGAGCTTGTCGGCCGCCGGCCGATCCGTCTGCAGGACCGCGGCGGCCTTCGCCTGCTCCATCAGCAGGCGCACATCCGCCTCGGTCTCGGCGGCGATCGCCTCGTCGAGGGTGTCGATCGCGCTCGGGTCGCGGCTCTTGAGCACCGACTCGGCGGCCTGCCGGCGGATCTCGGGATCCTTCGACAGCAGGGTCAGCGAGCCGATTGCGGCCCGGACGGCCCGGCGCAGGTTGTTGTTGACCCGGATCTTGTCGAGCAGCTTGCGATCGACCTCCCCGAAGTCCTCGCCGGTGATCGGGTCGGAGGCCTTGTAGACCTTGCCGTCGCGTACCGCGATGACGACCTTGCCGTCCGACTTGCGGAGCTGCAGGTCGCCGTCGCCGAACGCGCGCAGGGCCGGCACCGCCGCGGCGTCGCCCATGGCGGCGAGCTCGGTGACGATGGCTTCCTTGGCGGCGAAATCGGCAGTGGCCAGGGCCTCGATCTTGGCGCGCACGGCATCGGCGTCGGCCAGCGCGGCAGCCGGCAATCCGAGGATCTGGCAGCCGATCAGTACGCTGACGACGAGAACCGCGCGCCGGGCATTCGTCCAGAAGGACATCGGCAAGTCTCCTTGGCCGACTTTCGGGGAGTCGCGGGCCGCTGCACGGGTCCCGGCTCTACGGCCGGGATGAGGGAACCACCCTCGACCCTCATCCCGGTCGCCGTGGCGAAGCCGCGGAGAGCCGGGACCCAAGCAAACGGCGGAGGGACCGTCCGGCCCCGGGGCGGAAGCCGCCCCGGGACACGGGATCGGTCACGCGGAGGCGGGCGTCAGCTGCCCTTGCCGCCGCACTTGCCGGTCGTCACGTTGAAGTTCCCGCACGACATCGGCTTGCGCCAGTCGGCGATCAGCGGCTTGGAGTCCGGCAGGAAGTCCGACCAGGCGTCGCCCGGGACCAGGCCCGGGGTCTTCCAGACCACGTCGAACTGGCCGTTGTCCTGGATCTCGCCGATCAGCACCGGCTTGGTGATGTGGTGGTTCGGCATCATCGCCGAGTAACCGCCGGTCAGGTTCGGCACGGTCACGCCGATCAGGGCGTCGATGACCTTGTCCGGATCGGTGGTGCCCGCGACCTCGACCGCCTTCACCCACATGTTGAAGCCGATGTAGTGGGCTTCCATCGGGTCGTTGCTGACCCGCTTGTCGTTCTTGGTGAACTTCTGCCAGTCCTTGATGAACGCGGCGTTCTCCGGCGCATCGACGGACATGAAGTAGTTCCACGCGGCGAGGTGGCCGACCAGCGGGCCGGTGTCGATGCCGGCGAGCTCCTCTTCGCCGACCGAGAACGCCACGACCGGGATGTCCTCGGCCTTGATGCCCTGGTTCGCCAGCTCCTTGTAGAACGGCACGTTGGCATCGCCGTTGATGGTCGACACCACGGCGGTCTTCTTGCCGGCCGAACCGAACTTCTTGATCTCGGCGACGATGGTCTGCCAGTCGGAATGCCCGAACGGCGTGTAGTTGATCATGATGTCTTCGGCCGCGACGCCGCTGTCCTTGAGGTACTGCTCGAGGATCTTGTTGGTCGTGCGCGGGTAGACGTAGTCGGTGCCGGCCAGCACCCAGCGCTTCACGCCTTCGACGTCGCGCAGGTAGTCGACCGCCGGGATCGCCTGCTGGTTCGGCGCCGCACCCGTGTAGAACACGTTGCGCTGGCTCTCCTCGCCCTCGTACTGCACCGGGTAGAACAGGATGCTGTTCAGCTCCTCGAACACCGGCAGGACCGACTTGCGCGACACGCTGGTCCAGCAGCCGAACACCGCCGCGACCTTGTCGGTGGCGACCAGCTCGCGGGCCTTCTCGGCGAACAGCGGCCAGTTCGAAGCCGGGTCGACGACCACCGGCTCGAGCTTCTTGCCGAGCAGGCCGCCCTTGGCGTTCTGCTGCTCGATCAGCATCAGCATGGCGTCCTTCAGCGTGGTCTCGCTGATCGCCATGGTTCCCGACAGCGAGTGCAGGATACCGACCTTGATGGTCTCTGCGGCCGACACCGCGTGCGCACCGAAAAGCGTTCCCGCCGCGACGGCCGCCGCTGCCAGTTTCGTATGGAAGTGTGCTTTCACTCCCCGCCTCCTCTGTTGAGTCACGGGCAGCCCCCCGCCCGTGCAGGGTGTGCACTGCAAGAGGTGTGCCCGCGGCAGCGAGGGGAGTTAGTTCACTGTTATCTCGCATTTAATCCGGATGATCTCAGTGAATTCGTCAGATGAATGGTGCGTCGCAAAATGATGCGCAAATAGGCAACGGCCACAAAAACGCGCATACTCGCCCGGTCGGAGACAGTGATCGTGCGCCGTCCTTCACTGACGGCTGTCGTTGCCGACAGTGGACGGTTCGCGACGGGCGAAGACGATCATTGAGGACTCGGGAAGAGTGGCCGATCGTCGGGCGAACCGGGCCGGCGGAGCCGCCCGGGCCGCGATCGCGACAGAGGGGCCGCCCGTGCTGCACGCTCGTCATCAAGCCCGGCCTTGGCTGACCCTGGCGGCGGCGTCCGGCGCTCTCGGTCTCTCGGTGCTGGACGAAACCATCGTCGGCGCCGCGCTGCCGACGATCCGCGCGGAGCTCGCGCTCTCCGCGGTCGAGGCCCATTGGGTGGTCAACGCCTACCTGCTGACCCTGGCCTGCCTGGTCGCGATCGGCGGACGGCTGGGCGACGTCCTCGGGCACCGGCGGCTGTTCGTCTACGGAGCCGCGGCGTTCGCGGTCGCCTCCGTGGTCGGGGCGCTGTCCGGCAGCGGGCCGTTCCTGATCGGCGCACGGGCGCTGCAGGGCGTCGGAACCGCCCTGATGTTTCCGGCGGCGCTGGCCATGGTCACGCAGGCCTACCCGCCCGAGCGCCGCGGTGTCGCCTTCGGCGTGCAGACCACCGTCGCGGCGATCTTCATGGCCGGCGGCCCGTTCCTCGGCGGGCTGCTGACCGAGGTCCTGAACTGGCGCTGGATCTTCTGGATCAACCCGCTGCCGGTGCTGGTTCTGGTCGTCGCCGCCCTCGCGGCCGGCACGCCCGAGGAGAGCGGCGACGATCCGGCGGTCGCGAAGCCGACAGGGTCGCTCGACCTGCCCGGGGTCGCGACCCTGACGGTCGGACTGACGGCCCTGGTCGTCGCCCTGATGCAGAGCGACGGCTGGGGGTGGACGGCCTCAGGCACCCTGGTCCTGCTGGCCGTCGGGATCGTCTCGCTGGTCGCCTTCTTCCTGGTCGAGGCCCGCGTGGCCGCCCCGATATTTCAGCTCGAACTGTTCCGCGCCCCGGCGTTCAACGGCGGGAACCTGGTGTTCTTCGTGTTCCAGGCCAACAAGATGATCACCTTCGTGTTCGTCGTCCAATACCTGCAGGCGGTGCCGGGGCTGCCGCCGGTCGCGGCCGGGGCGATGGTCGCCACCGCGATCCTGCCGACCCTGATCACGTCGGTCCTGGCGGGCCACGCCGCCGACCGGTTGGGCTCCCGGCTTCCGCTGCTGGCCGGGCTGGCCCTGAACGGCGGGGCCCTGGTCCTCGCCGGCGTCGTGATGCGACAGGGCGACTACGCGGCGATCGGCTGGGTCCTGCCGGCCTGGGGGGCGACCCTGCCGTTCCTGGCGGTCACGTCGCGCCGCGCCCTGATGAGCGCAGCCCCGGTGGAGCTCCGCGGCCAGGCCGGCGGCGTCAACCTGACGATCCAGATGCTCGGCGGGACGATGGGGATAGCACTGGCCAGCACGCTGCTCGCCGACGGCGCGGGCTACGGCGTACTGTTCATGGCGACCGGCGCCGTCACCCTGGGAACCATCGCCGGGGCCTGGTCGCTGATCCGCTGACCATCGGGGCTCCGGCGCGAAGCGCCGGCCACCAGCGCGGCGAGCAGTTCGAGATGCAGCGCGCGGTCGGCGATGGCGTCGGTGGTCGAGCGAAGCGACGCCAGCACGGCCCGGCGCCGAGCCTCGAGCTCCGGACTCGGCGCCCGCTCGATCGGCGGCCGGGCCACGGCGGACGCGCGGATCGCCGGAACTGCGGCGATCAGACCTCCGACGGCGGCGACCAGCAGCGAACCGGTCAGGAGAATGGCCAGGCGAACGTTCATGCTCCCCTCCGACAGGCGCAGCGCATGCGAAGGGGAACCGTCGAGCCGGCCAGCGGTTCCGCCGCCGGCCGGGCTCCGGTCAGGCGTTCTCGAGCTTCAGCGCCGCCAGCACCGCGTCGGTGACCTCGCGGGTCGTGGCGGTGCCGCCGAGGTCGCGCGGCATCACCTCGCCGGCCGCGGTCACCCGCTCGACCGCGGTCATCAACCGCTGCGCGGCCGCTGGCTCGCCGAGATGCTCCAGCATCATCGCCGCGCTCCAGAACGAGCCGATCGGGTCGGCGATGCCCTTGCCCATGATGTCGAAGGCCGAGCCATGGATCGGCTCGAACATCGACGGGAAGTCGCGTTCCGGCCGCAGGTTGCCGGTCGGCGCTATGCCGAGCGAGCCGGACAGCGCGGCCGCCAGGTCGGACAGCACGTCGGCGTGCAGGTTGGTGGCGACGATGGTGTCCAGGCTCTCCGGCTTCAGCACCATGCGGGTGGTCATGGCGTCGACCAGCATCTTGTCGGTGGTGACGTCCGGGTAGTCGCCCTTGATGCGGTCGAACACCGCGTCCCAGAACACCATGCCGTGGCGCTGGGCATTCGACTTGGTAACCAGGGTCAGCAGCTTGCGCGGCCGGTTGCGCGCCAGCTCGAAGGCATAGCGCTGGATGCGCTCGACGCCGGCGCGGGTGAAGATCGCGACGTCGAGCCCGACCTCCTCCGGCAGCCCCTGGTGCACACGGCCGCCGGCCCCGGAGTACTCGCCCTCGGAGTTCTCGCGCACGATTACCCAGTCGAGCTGCTCCGGCCCGACGCCCTTCAGCGGGCCGTCGATACCCGGCAGCAGCCGCGACGGCCGGACGTTGGCGTACTGGTCGAGGGTCTGGCAGATCTTCAGCCGCAGCCCCCACAGGGTGATGTGGTCCGGCACGTGCGGATCGCCGGCCGAGCCGAAGTAGATGGCATCGAAGCCGCGCAGGGTGTCGACCCCGTCCTCCGGCATCATCACGCCGTGCGCGCGGTAGTAGTCGGCGCCCCACGGGAAGGTCTCGACGTCGAGCTGGAACCCGCCGTCGCGCTCCGCCACCGCCTTCAGGACCTCGACGCCGGCCGTGATCACTTCGGGGCCGATGCCGTCTCCGGGAATGCTGGCGATGCGGTAGGACTTCATGACCGTCTCCTGGGGGCTGTGGGACGCTGCGCGTTGTCGCCGGACACTAGCCGAAATCGCGGTCGCGGGAAGCGACGATCAGGCACCGATGTCGGCGAGCGCTCCCTCGATCTCGGCGAGCCGGACGGCATGGTCGGCCGGGGTGCCGGGCTGTTCGACCGACGCCCGCAGCCAGTCGCGAAGCGCCACCATGCGCTTCACGGTCGCATCGTGGTTCAGGCGGACTTCCTGGATGTCCACCGACCCCAGCAGAGCGTGCCCGAGCCGCAGGACCCGACGCAGCAGCTGCAGGACCGACAGAGTGAAGGCACCGGCGGGGCCCTCGGACAGCAGGTTCGCCTCGGCGATCTCGAGATAGCGGCGGGTCATGTGCTCCAGCCCGTCGACGAAGTCCTGCAGCGCCTGCTCGCCGAGCGTCAGCACGAACGGATGGCTGCCGGCGAGACGGTCGTCGCGGTCGCTTTCCAGCACCCGAAGGATCACCACCAGCAGGTCGTCGACCGCCGACAGCGTGGCGACGGCGTCGTAGTGGGTGAACTCGTCGGGCTTGGCCTTGAAACGTTCGAACACCCGGCCGGCCCACTGCACCGCCCTGCGCGCGGCGCCATGCGCCAGATGCCGGAGATCCGCCGCCCGGGACGCGCCGCCGGCGAGCGTGACCGCCCACTCGACGGCCTCGACCCGCAGGATGTCGCGGGCCAGCAGCCGGACATCGGGGAAGTCGTCCTCGCCGTCGACCCGCATGTGCTGCTCGATCCGCGCCCGGCATGCCCGGGTGACCGCCGACATCCGGTCCTGGATCGCGGCCCGCAGGCGGGTGTCCGGTCCCACCGCGGTCTCCCAGGCGAACAGGCAGGCGATCGCCTCGGCGTAGTCGGCCGCCGATGCCTCGCCCGGCGACCGGCCGGGAGCGTCGCCTCCGACGATCGGCAGCAACGCGCGGAACCGTGCCAGCACGAGAGGACAGACCGTGGCTGTCAGGTGCCCGGCGACGGCGGCGGCCGAGCGGTCCGCATGGATCCGCGCGGCCGGAGCCTCGCCCCGGGCGAGCTGCACCGCGTCGGCATGGGCCGTCACCATGTCCCGAAGCCGGTCGACCGCGTCGGCGGTCAGGGTCGAACGGTCCGGGCCGATCGACAGGATCTGCCGCTCGATCGCCTGCATGGACGTCCGATTGCGCTCGTCGACCGTCACCCTGTTCCCTTGCCCGTGGGTGGAGAGATCCGCCTCAGGACGGACCAGAATGGCACGGACGGCACCTCCGGTCAGGCCCCCGACACCGGCAGAGCCCGGTCGATCGCCTCGAGCCGGGCAGCGTATTCGCGGGTCGCGCGCGGGGTCTCGAGCACGGCCAGCAGCTTGCTCCGCATCACCCGCATGCGCTTCACGGTCTTCGCGTGACCCAGGTCGATCCCCAGGGCCTCCACCACCGGGGCGAGGACTCTTTCAACCCTGAGGATGCGTTCCAGGACCTGCAGAACCGACATCACGAAGGCGCCCGGTGCGCCGCCCTCCAGCAGGTTCTGCTCGGCGATCTGCAGGTAGCGGGCGGTCATGTGCGACAGGCCGGCGACGAAGTCCCGCATCGCCTGCTCGCCGATGGTCAGCACGAACGGATGGCTGCCCGCCTCGCGCTCCGCCTGGTCGCTCTCGTGGACATGCAGGATCACCAGCAGAAGGTCGTCGACCGCCGCCACCGTCGCGACCGCGTCGAAATGACTCAGCTCGTCCGGGTCGTTCCGGAAGCGCTCGAACACCCGGGACGCCCAGGTCACCGACTGGCGGGCGACTCGGCTGGCACGCTGCACGATCGTCTCCGAGTGCTCGGGCGCGCCGGCCAGCCGGAACGCCCACTCGGCCACCTCGGCGCGCAGGATCTCCCGGCCCAGCCGGCGGAAATCCGGGATGTCGTCGTCGTTCTCGAACCCGAGATGGCTCTCGATCCGCGCCACGCAGGCGGCCGCCACCTGCGCCAGCCGCTTCTTGATCGCCGCCCGCACCAGCACGTGCTTGCCGACATTCGTCTCCCAGGCGAACACCGCGGCGACGGTCTCGGCGTAATCGATCACCGAGGCCTCGCCGGCCTGGCGGTTGCCCTGACCCTTGTCGCCGGTGGGAAGCAGCGCGTCGAAGCGGTCGAGCACCAGCGGCCCGAGTCGCTCCGCGAGATGCTTGGACACCACCTCCATCGACCGCCAGACCGGACCGCGGATCGTCAACGCCTCGGAGCGGGCGTTGCGGACGGCGGCGGCGTGAACCCCCAGCATCGCCAGGAGCTGCGCCACGTCCTCGCCGGACAGCCAGGCCCTGTCGGCCCCGATCCGCAGGATCTGCCGGTCGATCGAGTCGATCGACGCCCGTGTGCGATCCGCCCTGGTTCCGCCCATGTCAGGTGCACCCTCGACCTGCGACCGACCCTCGCCTCCAGCGGCCAGGGTATATATAAACGATCAGGGCGTATCACCGGGCTCAAACATGACGGGTCCGCATCCAAGGCTGCGCAACCCGGCAAGATGGTACCGACCAAGACCCTCCGGCTCGCCAACGAGCTCTCCGAGATTCGCCGACTGGCGCAGGCCGTGGACGATTTCGCGGCCCTGCACGGCGTGCCCGCAAAGGCCGCCTACCACGTCAACCTGGCGGCCGACGAGCTGATCACCAACGCGATCGAGTACGGCGAGGCCGCACCCGGGCGCCGGATCGTGGTGACGCTCCGGCGCGAGCCGGACAGCCTGGTGATGGAGATCACGCACCGCGGCATCGCCTTCGACCCGACGGCCGAGGCGGCACCGCCCGATCTCACCTCCGACATCGACGATCGGGCGGTCGGCGGGCTCGGGGTGCATTTCGCCAAGACTTTTCTGGACGGGCTGAGCTACGTTCGGCGCCGTGGCGCGAACCGCCTGATCCTGACCAAGAAGCTTTGACCCTATCGACGAGAGGTAGACCCATCATGACGATGTCCATCGAAAGTCAGGGAGATGTGGCCGTCGTCGTGCTGACCGGACGGCTGGACAGCACCAACGCCGCGGACACCGAGTCGAAGATCCTGGAGCAGATCGAGGCCGGCCGGCCACGCATCGTGGTCGACGCCGCCGGGCTGGACTATCTCTCCAGCGCCGGGCTGCGCGTGTTCCTGGTGGTTGCGAAGCGCGTCAAGGCCAACGGCGGCGCGCTGGCCCTGCACTCGCTGACCGACCACGTCCGGGAGGTCTTCGAGATCAGCGGCTTCGTGAACGTGCTGACGGTCTGCGCCGACCGCGACGAGGCCCTGTCGAGGGTTTAGGCGTCGCGGGCCTGAGCGTCGGGGTCTGGACGCCCGGGGTCTGGGCGCCCGGGGTCTGGGCGCCGCTCAGACCCAGCCGCCGTCGACGATGTAGTTCTGGTTGGTGCAGGCCGACGCCTCGTCGGAGGCGAAGAACACCACCACGCGGGCGACGTCGTCCGGCACCAGCTTGCGCTTCAGGCACTGGTTCCGCATCAGGTCGGCCTCGCCCTCCGGGGTCAGCCACTTCTCGACCTGGCGCTTGGTCATGATCCAGCCCGGCAGCACCGAGTTGACGCGGATGTTGTGCTGCCCCAGGTCGCGGGCGAGCGACCGGGTCAAACCGACGACCGCGGATTTCGCCGCCGAGTAACCCGGCATGCCGCCCTGGCCGATCATCCAGGTGACCGAGCCGAGGTTCACGATGGCGCCGCCGCCGGCCTCCGCCATTTCCTTCCAGACGGCCTGGGTCGCGAAGAACTGGTGCCGCAGGTTCACCGCCATGCGGTCGTCCCAGTACTCCGGGGTGACCGAGTCGATGTCGTGGCGCTCGTCGTGCGCGGCGTTGTTGACCAGCACCGAGACCGGCCCGAGCCGGCTGCGGATCCTGGCAATGGCGCCGCGCAACGCCTCGATGTCGCGCAGGTCGCAGTGCTCGAACGCCGGCGCCGGCAGCCCGGCCGCCGCCAGCCGGTCGACCAGCGCCTCCGCGGCCGTCCGGTCGTAGTCGAGGAACCCGACGCGGGCCTGCTGCCGGCAGAAGTGCTCGACGATCGACTCGCCGATCCCGCCGGCCCCGCCGGTCACCAGGACCGTCCGGTCCTTCAGGCTCGGGTAAATGGCTCCGTTCGCCATCGGTGCTCTCCTTTCATGAATTCGACGGGCTCGCTCACCCGGCGGCCGAGAAGGCCTGACGATCCGGGCGCTCGGCAAGGCCGGCGTCCACCGCCTCGAGCGCCAGGTGCGCCATGCCTGCGGTGATCCGCTCGACCCCACCCGGAACGAACAGCACGTCGCGCTCCGGGACCAGTCCAGGCGCGAAGGCCCGGGCCAGCGCCGACCGAAACGTCGGCTCCATCAGCCGGAACGCCCGCAGCCCGGAGCCGGTGACGACGATCCGGCGCGGGGCGAGCACCGAGCCGACGATCGAGATCGCGTCGGCCAGCGCCACCCCGGCCTCCTGGTATAGCGCCAGCAGGCCCGGCTCGCCGGCCTCGGCCCGCCGGGCCAGCTCGACCATGTGCTCCTCGGTCGGCTGCTGGGAATCGGTGTGCGGCAGATCGGCCAGGCTGCGGCCGTCGCGATACAGCGCGTAGTCCGCCAGATAGGCCTCGATGCAGCCGCGCTGGCCGCACCGGCACTGTGCGCCGCCCGGTAGCCGCCGGACGTGACCGATCTCCGACGAGAACCCCCGGCTGCCGGGAAACGCGCCGCCGTCGCGCAGCAGCCCCATGCCGACGCCGTGCCCGAGCATCAGCACGGCCACCAGGCCGCGCTGCAGGTCGGGAACGTCCCGGACCACCGCCAGCGAGGTGGCCGCCGCATCGTTCTCGACCAGCACCGGCACCCCGAACCGGGCGGCGACGGGAGCCGCCAGATCCATGCTGCCGGTCCTGAGGACCGGGCTCCACAGCTGGCGTCCGGTCCCCGGGTCGACCATGCCCTGGGCGGCCAGCCCGATCGCCCGGATAACCTGTCCGGGCACGCGCTCCAGCGCGCCGTCGATGGCCTGGGCGCAGCGCTCGATCACCCCGGCCGCGTCGAGCGAACGGGTCTGGCAGACCACCGCGTGACGGGCGATCGCCCGGCCGGAGAAGTCGGCGACCACGCCTTCGATCAGGTTCATGCGGATCGAGACCGCCGCGACCCGCCCGTGATCCGGGTTCAGGCCGAGCTCCACCGGCGGCCGCCCGCGCGAGCCGGCGGCACCCTCGACCGGGGCCGGCGGCGCCAGCTCGCACAGGATCCCCTCCTCGATCAGTTCGCCGGTGATCGCCGACACCGCACCGGCGCTCAGCCGCGTCCGCCGGGTCAGCGCCACGCGGGCCATCGGGCCGTAGCGCCGCAGCTGACGGATCAGGCGCGCCCGATTGGTGTCCTTGGTACTGGGCCGGGCTGTCGCGGTCATCGGGGCGGTCATCGGGGCGGTCATCGAACGGGCCGGAAGAGTGATCGTTGGTTCAATTTATTTCATTATTCACACTTAATCAAACCGTGAACGACCGTGATCGACGATGATTCTGCAATCGAAGCACGATCTTCGGTTGACCAACCCCGGGACGGGCGGGATATTAATTCACTATACGAATAAATCGGCTAAAGCCGGGGCGCCGTGCAACACCGGCGCCCGACACATCAGGGAGGATTGCAGATGACACCGAAGACGATGTCGGCCGCAGCCGCGGCCGTCGCGCTCGCCGTTCCCCTCGCCCTCGCGACGCCGGCGGCGGCCCAGACCGGCGCGCTCGACAAGGCGGTCGGCGGCTACTCCTTCGAGGACGCCGCCAAGGAGGCGCCGGGCACCAAGAACTATCACTCCAAGGACGGCCGGCTGACCTTCGCGATCATCACCCACACCGCCGGCAACGGCTTCTTCGACCCGACCTATGTCGGCGCCAAGGTCGCGGCCGATGCGTTCGGCATCAACCTGCTGATGCTCGGCTCGGAAGCCCCGGTCGACGACATCCCGCGCCAGATCGAGATCATCAACCAGGTGATCCAGGATCCGACGATCGACGGCCTGATCATCACCACCCCGCAGGCCGGCGCCTACAACGACATCGTCAACACCATGCTGAAGCGCGGCGTGCCGGTGGCGACCACCAACTCGTTCGACCCGACCCTGGCGCACCGCAGCCAGATCAGCCACACCGGCCAGGACGCCTCGGCAGCGGCGATCGGCGGCGAGGCGCTCGCCAGGTGCGTGCTCGATTCCGGCGCCTCCGGCGGCACCATCATCTTCCCGAACACCACGACCCTCGGGAACGTCGAGGTCAACAACCGCATCACCGCCGCCTTCGAGGCGACCGTGAAGGCGCTGAACGACGCCGGCAAGCTCGGCAACTTCAAGGTCGATGCCGGGCCCGAGAACATCGGCGTGGACGTCGACGCCAAGAACATCGTCGGCTCGATCACCAGCCTGATCGAGTCGCGAGGCGACGTGGTCGGCGCGTTCGCGGCCAACGGCTTCGTGACGCCGGCGCTCGGCGACGCCATCGCCCAGCTCAAGATCGGCGACAAGGTGTGCTCCTACGGCTTCGACCTCGGCCCGGCCCAGCAGGAGCAGATCCGCACCGGCGCGCTCGACGGTTCGCTCGGGCAGCAGCCGTTCCTGCAGGGCTTCTGGCCGGTCATGCAGCTGTACCTGCAGATCGACCGCGGCGTCGCGGCCGCCAACCTGGACACCCGCGCCCAGCTGGTGACCAAGGCCAACGTCGACCAGGTCGGCAAGCGCTTCGAGAACTGAGACCGGACGGGCGGGGCCATCCTCGGCCCCGCCCGACCGATTTCCGACGGGACCCGATGTCCGACAGATCCGCTTTCCGCGCCCTGTTCGCCGGCTACGGCTGGGAGATCGGGCTGCTGGTGTTCATGGCGCTGCTGTATGCCGCCGGGACCCTGATCAACCCCGACTTCTTCGGCGACTTCCACGCCCTGCGCGCGACCCTGCGGGACGCCGCGCGGTTCGGGGTGATGGCGGTCGGCATGACCTTCGTCATCGTCAACCGCGACCTCGACCTGTCGGTCGGCTCGACCCTCGGGCTGGTGGCGGTGGTATTCTCGCTGCTGTACGCGCCGGCGCACTACGACCTCGGCCTCGGCTGGACGATCGCCGGGGCGCTCGGGGTCGGGCTGGCAATCGGGCTGGTCAACGGCGTGCTGGTCACCATCCTGCAGGTGCCGGCGTTCATCGCCACCCTGACCATGCTGTTCATCGGCCGTGGCCTGGTGCTCGGCCTGACCGGCGGCAAGACCATCGCCTACGACGCCAAGGCGGCCGAGAGCGCGTTCTTCCTGGTCGGCGAGGCCAATCCCCTCGGCTTCAACAACCAGATCCTGGTGTTCGTCGCGATCGCCGTGGTCGGCGCCTTTCTGCTGGCCCGCACCCGCTGGGGCTACGAGTCCTATGCGGTCGGCGGCAATCTCCAGGCCGCCGAGTTCGCCGGCATCGACACCCGGATCGTGCGGATCCGCGGCTTCGTGCTGGCCTCCCTGTGCGCGGCGATCGCCGGCATCATGAACGTCGCCCAGGACAAGGGCGTGACCAGCCAGTACGGCCAGGGCGCCGAGCTGATCGTGATCGCCGCGGTGATCGTCGGCGGCGCCTCCATCCTCGGCGGCCGCGGCCGGGTGATCGGCTCCTGCCTCGGCGCCATCCTGGTGGTGCTGATCGACAAGGTGCTGCGCGAGGGCGTGCCGACGGTCCGCGTCATCAAGATCGGCGGCGTCGAGATGCAGGTGAAGGCGATGGCTCAGCTGCCGCCCGGCGCGGTGCCGGCCTTCCTCGGCCTGATCCTGGTGGCGGCGGTGCTGATCGAGCCGCTGGTGCTGCGCCGCCGGCTGCCGCAGCGCCTGTGGGCCTGGCTGCGCGGCCACACGCCGCCGCCGGCCGAGGACGCCGACGGCGTCGCCATGGTCGGCATCAAGACCATGGGCCATTCGGTGCAGGCCCGCGAGTTCTCGGGCGGGATCGTCAACCGCCTGCTGGCCCGGCGCGAGGCCGCCGCCGTGCTGTTCATGGCGGCGCTCTGGCTGGTCGGCATGTGGCTGCGGCCGGATTTCTGGGGCTCGCTCGACAACAGCTTCAACCTGCTGCTGGCGTTCACCGAGGTCGGGCTGCTGGCGGTCGGCATGACCTTCGTGATCGTCAACGGCGACATCGACCTGTCGGTCGGGGCGGTGCTGGCGCTGTCGGGGGCGACCGCGGCGTTCCTGATGAAGACGCTGGGGGCCGATCCCGGCTTCGCGATCCTGGCGGCATTCGTGGTCGGGACCGCCGCCGGCGTGATGAACGGGCTGCTCACCACCAGGGCGCGGCTGCCGGCGTTCGTCGCCACTCTCGGCATGTTCTACATCGCCCGCGGTCTGGCGGCCTGGATGGTCGCCGGCCGGCAGCTCTCGCAGTTCCCGGAGAGCTTCGGGCTGATCGGCCGCAAGCTGATCGAGCCGCTGCAGGCGCTCGGTCTGGCCCCTGCCTCCGGCACCCTGGCGTTCAAGATCGCCAGCGCGCTCAGCACCCAGACCCTGATGCTGGCGGTGATCGCGGTGGTCGCGGCCATCGTGCTGGCCCGCACCCGCTGGGGCTGGGCCTGCTACGCCACCGGCGGCAACCCGCGGGCGGCCGGCTATGCCGGGATCGACACCAACCGGGTGCGGTTCGCCGCGCTGGTGTTCTCGGCGATGTGCGCGGCGGTCGCCGGCATCGTCTACGTGGCGTTCCTGCGCAGCTTCAACCCGTCGGCCGGCCAGCTCCGCGAGCTCGACGCCATCGCCGCGGTCATCATCGGCGGCGGCAGCATCTTCGGCGGCTACGGCTCGGTCATCGGCTCGCTGGCCGGGGCGGCGGTGATCGCGCTGATCCGGGCGCTGCTGTCGCTGCAGATCATCGGGGCCGACGGCCAGTCCTTCGTGATGCCCCAGCATTGGGTGAACGTGTTCATCGGCCTGATCCTGATCGTCGCCGTGCTCGGCGACATCTGGCTCCGTCAGCAGGCCGTGCTCGGCCAGATCCTGGATCGACTGACCATGCGCAGACGCGCGTCGAGGAGTGCAGCGACATGAGCGAGACGGCGACGCCGATCGTTGAGATGCGGGATATCTGCAAGGCGTTCGGGGCGGTCCGCGCGCTCCACAACGTCAACTTCCGGCTGATGCCCGGCGAAGTCCTCGGCCTGGTCGGCGACAACTCGGCCGGCAAGTCGACGCTGATGAAGATCCTGACCGGCGCCTACCACCGCGACAGCGGCGACGTGCTGGTGTCCGGCGGCGCGACGCAGTTCCGCAGTCCGCAGGACAGCCGCGATTCCGGTATCGAGATGATCTACCAGGACTTCGCGCTGTGCGGGAACATGGACGTCGGCCAGAACATCTTCCTCGGCCGCTGGCCGCGACGCGGCCTGTTCGTCGACAAGAAGCGCATGTACAGCGACGCCGAGGCGGTGCTGAAGCGGCTCAAGGTCGACGTGAACTCGGTCCGCCAGCGGGTCGAGAGCCTGTCGGGCGGCCGCCAGCAGTCGGTGGCTATCGCCCGCGCCATCAGCTTCGAGCCGCAGGTGGTGATCCTCGACGAGCCGACCGCCAACCTGTCGGTTATGGCCACCAACGAGCTGCTGCGCACCATGCAGGAGCTGAAGGAGCACGGCGTCGCCCAGGTGATCATCAGCCATCGCCTGACCGACATCTTCGAGGTCGGCGACCGGGTCATGGTCCTCAAGCGCGGCGAGAACGTCGGCGACCGCTACATCAGCCACACCTCCGAGAGGGAGGTGCTGGAGCTGATCGTCGAGGGCACCCCGGAGACCGCGCTGACCGCCGACCAGGCGCGCGCGGCGGCCTGAGGCCTATCCGGCGGCAAGCCACTCGACGGCGGTTCGCGCGACCGCTTTCGGATCGAGCTTCGCGGTATCCAGGACCAGCGTCCGCTCGGGGACCAGCCGCAGCAGGGTGTCCCGCGCCCGATCGGGATCGTAGTGATGGGACTCCTCGACGATGATCGCGGCGCTGCGGGCCACCACCTCGGGCTCGATCGCCCGGTCCACAAGGGTACGGACCAGCCGCGCGAAATCCGCCTCGGCGACCAGCGCATCGAAGCCCTCGCCGCGAAGTGCCACGCGGACCGCCTCCGTCCCATGGGCGGCAGCGTCGACCGCCGTCGTCGCCGACGCCTGGTCGAACGGATCGTTGCGCCCGCACAACCGCCACAGGCGGTGCGCCGGCGGACAGTCCAGCACCAGGAAGCGCCCGTTCGGCAGCGCCGCGGCGGCGGCGGCCTCGGCCTCGCCCCGCAGCCCGTCGAACAAGATCGGCCCGCCCGGCAGGTCGCCCGGCAGCCGCAGCCAGGACAGCACCTCACCCATTCCCCCGGGGTGGCGTTCCTTGAACGCCGCGGTCAGGCGGAACCGCTCGACCCGGTCGGTGACCGCCTCGCTTCCCCCCGTCATCGAGGGCAGAATCACCCGGTCGGTCAGCGCCCGCCGATCCGGCAGGATCGCGGCCGGCGACAGCAGCGCTGCCAGATGCTCGACGGTGGTGGTCTTTCCGGCCCCGGTCAGCCCAACCAGCACAACGACAGGCCGCCCGCCGAACCCCCATTCGACGGAGCCGGACGCGTTCCCCGGAACGACGACCCCCAAGTCGCCGGCCTCCAGGTGCCGCACGTCATGATTGCTGTGCACGGACGTCCCCCTCCCCACCTCGACCGGCCGAACCCTCGAACGAACCCTTCCGACGCGTCAAGCGCCAGCCGAACTGTCGGATCGGTCAGCGACTTCTCTGCCGTCCCTAAGTGTTTGATGCAGCATCACGGTCAAGATTGGGTTAAATTGCCTCGACTGGGCTGGCTCGGAATATGGGAGGGGCGTCGCGCCATGGCCGCGAGGACGCTTGTTTCGGATTCACCACGACAACGGAGTCGTCCGGAACCGCATCGGACGGGCGGGCCCGGCAACCCGAGTCCCGGCCGCGCCGACGGCGGCGACGGTCACGATGCCTGATCGAAACGTACCGCGTCCGGTTTTCGCCTGCCCCTCGCCCGTCTCGAACCAGCCTGAACCGCGATAGCCCGCCAATGACCTACGAACTCGCCGTTCTGCTCGCCCGCATTCCGCTCGACGTGGCGGTGCCCCTGCTGATCGGCATCGCGGTGCTGATCTCGCTGATCGGGACCTGGGTCGTGAACACGATCTACACGCCGTTCCAGCTCGAGCCGAACAACCAGGTCGGCGGCGTGAAGTTCGGCTTCCTGGGCGAGGTCTATGCGGTCACCCTGGCGCTGGCCCTGATCGGCGCCTTCGACCGCTACACCGACGCGCAGACCACGGTCCAGAAGGAGGTCGCGACGCTGGTGTCCCTCGAACGGGCCGCCGACGTGTACGATCAGCCGGGTCAGGCCGAGGTGCGCGCGAAGATGAAGTCGGCGGTCCGCGAGTACGCCCGGGCGGTGGTGGAAAAGGAATGGCGGACCATGAGCGTCGGCGTGCCGAGCTTCGAGGTCACCCATCGCCTGAACCAGCTGTCGGACGCCTTCCTGAAGGCCGACCCGGTCACCGCCGGCCAGCAGGCGCTGCAGCAGAACACCATCGAGTGGGTCAGGCAGATCAACGAGAGCCGCAGCTTCCGGCTGACCACGGTGTCGCGCAGCCTGGTGTCGCTGGTCTGGATCCTGCTCGGGCTCGGGACCACGATCGCGATCGTGTTCCCCTGGTTCTTCGGCACCACCAACGTGATCGCCCAGGCCATGATGTCGGCGATCCTGGTCAGCTTCCTGGTAATGCACCTGGTCGTCGTTTTGCACCTCGCCTACCCGTTCGTGGGCGAGACCGCGGTCACCCCCAGCGCGTTCCTGGCGGTCGCACAGTAGGGAGGCGTTCATGCCGCTCGCCGACGTCGTCATCGTCGACACCACCCTGCGGGAGGGCGAGCAGTTCATCCACGCCGACTTCTCCAGCGAGGCCAAGCTGGAGATCGCCCGCGCCCTGTCCGACTTCGGGGTGCGCTATCTCGAGGTCACCTCGCCGGCCGCCAGCCGGCGATCGCGGGAGGATGCCGAGGCGATCGCGACGGCCGGCCTGCCGGGCACCGTGGCCGCACACGTCCGCTGTCACCCCGACGACGCGGCGATCGCCCTCGATACCGGGGTCGGCGCCCTGCACATGGTAATGGCGACATCGCCGATCCTGCGGGCGGCGAGCCACGGCAAGGCGATCAGCGAGGTCGTCCGGATGGCTGCCGACGTCGCCGAGTTCGTGCGCAAGCGTGCGCCCGACGTGACCATCCGGTTCTCCAGCGAGGACGCCTTCCGGTGCCCGCTGAGCGACCTGATGAACGTCTACCTGCCGCTGGCCGAGCTGAAGCTGTTCGACCGCTTCGGGATCGCCGACACCACCGGCGCCGCGACCCCCGACCGGGTGGCCGAGGTGGTCGGCCTGCTGCACCGCCTGACGGCGACGCCGATCGAGTTCCACGGGCACAACGACATCGGCTGCGCGGTCGCCAACGCGCACGCCGCCGTGACCAACGGAGCGAGCCACATCAACACCTCGGTCCTCGGCCTGGGCGAGCGCAACGGCATCACCCCGCTGGAAGGGATGATCGCCGTGATGTACGCCGCCGACCGGGCCGGCACGATGGCGCGGTTCCGGCTCGACGCCCTGCCGGCGCTGTGCCAGCGGGTGGCCGAGTTGGCGGAAGTCGTCGTGCCGTTCAACCAGGTGCTGGTCGGCGAGACCGCATTCAGCCACAAGGCCGGGATCCACACCAAGGCGGTCTACAACGACCCGCGGGCGTACGAGGCCCTCGACCCCGCCGACTTCGGGCTGACCCGCGAGATCGCCATCGGGCACAGGCTCACCGGCTGGAACGCGGTGCGGGTCCGAGCCGACGCACTCGGCCTGCGTCTCGCCCTCACCGACCTGAAGGAGGCGACGACCCGGGTCAAGCAGGCCGCCGACATGCGGCGCCTCACGCTCGACGACGTCGATCGGATCCTCATGGAGGTCGCCGCCGAGACCACGCGGCGAACGGCCTGAATCCGCTTCAGGCGACGCTTCGACCGCCGGGGCTGGCGACCGACCAGAGCCCGTACAGTACCGCCATTCCTGCGAAAACGACCGCGAACACGGTAAGCGGCGTCGCGTTGCCGTGGGCCGCCAGGAGCACCGGCCCGACCAGCGTCGGCCCGAGGATGTGCCCGGCACGCTCGGCCAGACGGTAAACGGCGAGCGTCCGCTCCCGCCCGACCGCGTTTGCCACCCGGCTGTCGGCCACCCGGGCCACCACCGGAGCGGCGATCAGCCCCTGCCCGATTCCGAGCGCGGCGATCGCCACGACGACTGCCAGCCCGGTCGCGACCGGAACGATGCTCGCCCCCAGCGCGTTCTGCAGTTCCGACGCCAGAACCGCCACCCACGTCGGGACGAACGGCGGCGGTGCGGCGCCGTCCAGCGGCGCCACCAGCAGGCCGAGCATCCCGATGCCGAACGCCAGCATCACCATCCCGATGGTCAGCACCCCGTCGATCGACCCCAGGCGACCGACCAGCCGCGGTGCGATGCCGGTGATCAGATAGGTCACGACGGCAAACACCATGAGCGCCTGGCCGACCTCGTCGTCCTGGTATCCGGCCTGGTGCAGCACCAGCGGCATTGCGAACATCGCAACGCCGGCGAGCGCGAACTTCGAGGTGATCCCGACCAGCCCGAGCACCGCCATGAAGTCCGGGGCACGTGCCAACCGCGCGACCGCCCCGATCAGGCTGACCGAACTGTCCGATCCCTGCCGGCGATGCGGAAGCGCCGGCAGCACGAACAGGATGTACAGACACGCCGCGACCGCCACCAGGCCGCCGACGAACAGCACGTCGCGATCGGGGTTGAACACCGCCAGCAGGCCGCCGAGGCCGGTACCGACGATCAGCCCGCCGTTGTAGCCCATGACCTGGACGGCGGCCGCCCGGGTGCGCTCGCCGGAGCCGACGACGTCGAAGGCGTAGGCCTGCACCGCAACCAGCAACGTGCCCTGCCCGATGCCGCCGATCGCGCGCCCCAGGCACAGCGCCCAGAACTCCGGAACCAGCGATACCAGGAACAGCCCGCCGCCGACCGCCGCCGCCCCGACGAGGAACAGCCTGCGGACCTCGATGCGCCCAGTCACGTACGACGCCGGCAGCAGCGCCGCGGTGAGCCCCACGAAGAACAGGGTGAACGGCAGGGACACCCATTCGGTCGGCAAGCCTTCCGCGCGGACCGTCTCCTTCGCGATCTCGGGCAGGATCGAGAGGGAAAGGGCGTCGGCGAAGATGCCGAGGAAGTACGCCGGTCGCAGAAGCGCCAACCGCCCGGCCGTGTCGCCGGAGCCGACAGCCCCCTGGCCTTGGCGTACCGCCCGCAGGAACATCAGGGCGAACACCGCGCACCCGAAGAACAGCGCCAGGAAGTTGCGCGCACCGTTCGCCATCGCCGCCAGAACCACCGAGACCGGCAGCTCGACCGACAGCACGACGTTGTGGTCCGGCGCATCCTGGATCGGCAGATCGAAGGTCAGCCGCTCGAACACACCGTCGGCGAGGCCGAGAGCGACCCGCTGGTCCTCGACGGAGTACAGCACCTTGCTCTGATCGAGCAGCGAGATCGCCGCGATATTCGGGTTGATGCGCCGGTATTCCTCCAGCGTCGCGTTGATGCCCGAGAATGCCGCCAACGGGATTCCGAGTTCGGTCGCCGCCGAGATCCGTGCCGCCATCGACCGCGCCAGCGCCTCGGCCTGACCCTCGGTACCCTTGCGGTACAGGTCGAACATCACCGTGGTCAGGACCGCGAGATTGATGGCCAGCACCGCCAGGAAGATCGGTGTCAGCCAGCGCTGCCGGGCCGCCTCGCCTCGCCACGCCCACAACACGAGCTGAGCCACCGTGAACAATACGAACAGGCCACCGGTGATCACGAAGACGGGGTGGAACGCATCGTCGACGATCCGCTCGATCCGCGTCTGATCGACGTGCAGTACGACGTTCCCGACAACACCGAACTTGTCCTTGATCGGCAGGCTGACGGCGACGTCGGTTTCGGCCCCGCGGCGCTGGGGAGTCGCGGTCCAACCCGCCGGCTGGCTGCCGGCATCGACGGCCTGGCGGCACAGCCGGTCTCGGACAGCGGCATCCGCCTCGCAGAAGATCGGCCGGCCGTCGACGTCGACCACCAACGCCGCCAGGATGGCGGAGTCCACAGACCGAACCTGCTGGCTCCGACGGTCGAACCCGCCGAACTGGTCGAGCGGCAGCCCGGAGTTCGCGAACTGGCTGACCTGTGTCTGCAGGGTCGCCCCGAGCTGGTGGATGCGCTCCAGACGGATCTGCACATACACCCGGGTCGCTTCGCCGTAGCCGACATAGGCAAACAGCAGCAAGCTGATCGCCGTCAGCAGAATGCCCGGCAACACACGTCGCAACGCCGTCATGTCACGTCCGATCCGCGTTCCGCACCGACACCGGGCTCAGGTCCTCGCTCCGCATTGCCGACCCGCTCGAATCGGGGCGTTTCCCGGGACAACCACCGCGGTCACTTGCTCTTGGCCCCGGCCTGCGCGATCTCGCCGAGGACCGGGTCGATCTCGGCCTGCATCTTGCGCAGCCCGGCGACATACGACTTGTTCTGACCACCGTCGAGCTCGACCGCCTGGTGCATGTACTCGGCCGCCCTCGCCTTCTCGCCCTTCTTCGCGAGGTGTTTGCCATAGGCGAACACGATCCGCGGAAACTCCGGGTCCATGGCCAGCGCTTCGTCGTACTTCTTGTCCGCCTCCTCATGCTGGCCAAGCGCTTCCAGCGAGTCGGCCCAGTACACCAGCGCCTCGGGATAGATCGGATCGATCTCGAGCGTCTTCTTGTAGCGGCCGATGGCCTCCTCGTGACGGCCCTGATCGGCGAGCGCATTGCCCCACCGCATCATCGGCCGGGGGAACTTCGGGTTGAGCAGCAGCGCCTGACGGAACTTGATCACCGCGTCCTCGTACCGACCCTCGCGGCGCAGCACGTCGCCCAGCAGCGCGTAGACCCACGGCAGCTCCTTGCGCGGCGCATAGGTGAAGCAGTGGTCGATCGCCGCCTTGGTCTCGGGATAGCCGCTGGCCGCCGTCTCCTCGCGGAAGTGGTACACCGCGACGAGATACGGATCGATCTTCTGCATCAGCCGGATGGCGCCCTTCTTCAGAAGGCCGCTGACGTCGTCGACGCTGCCCTTCTCCGACATCGCGAACTCCCAGTACGCCGGAGACTCGCCGTAGACCTTGAGGGTGAGCTGGTCGCCCTTCTGAATCAGCTTGCCGGAGAAGGTGTAGGGCAGAAACCCGAGGGCGACCTGGGTCGAGCGAATCGGCTCACCCAGCCCGAACCAGTCGCTCAACGCCTCGACCGAGCGGCCCTGGGCGGTCAGCTCGGTCGTCCGCGTGCCGCGATTGGTGCCGGCGGCTTCGGCAATCTCGGAGACATACCGGGTGAACTCGCCGGCGGCCGCATAGCCGTTGTAGCCGGTCTCCTCCTCGAAGTCCTCGGGCACCGACATCTTCTCGATGATGATCGTTCCCGGATTGACGAAGTACGAGACCGTGAAGAACGCGGCAACGGCCATTACCGGCAGCGACAGGAACCCGTCCAACATTACTCACTCTCCCCCGACAGGCGGCCCGGAACCCCCGGCACCGCCGCACGAAACCGACCATCCACCAGAACGTTCAAACTCTCGGGCATTTTCGAAACATACCATAGACCACGGATGGCACCGGACCGAGATCGCCCTCACCCACCGACGCGCTGCCCGAACTCGATGACGGCCCGCCCCTCGGGATCGTAGACGAAAGTCGCCGACTCGAAGAACGAGAACGGGATCTTGATCCCGATCCGCTCGGCGACCAGGAAGTTAATGGCGAGGTCCGGCGGCGACACGGTTCCGACGGGCAGGGTCGCCGGGTCCGCACGCCCGAGCAGGATGTCCTTGGCGTACACCGCGGCCAGGGCGACCGCGCTCGACTGATTGACGCCGATCGACAGCAGCGCCGAATCCTGGCCCGGCCGCACGACGTCCGGCAGCATCGACACCACAGGCACCCTGCCGGCGTGGCGGTTGACCTGGGCGATACGCTCGTAGACCGGCGTCGACCCGGTGAGCAGCAACACGCTCCGCTTCAAGTCCGGATCGTTGCGCCGCATGGCGTCGAGACCCGCCGGAATCGCCGTGTTGAGCTCGGTTTCCGCGGTACTGTCGTTCTCGACCGAAATGTCGACGATGGTCAGACCATGATCGTCGGCAGCCGCCTGCAGGGGCTCCACCTGTGTCTTGATGGCGCTGCTGTTGTCGCGCGAGAACAGCACCCCGATCGTGGTCAGACCGGGCACCAGCCGCCGAAGGTAAGCCACCAGCGTGTCGGTCGACACGTTGATCGAGGTGTAGGCGATGTTGGTGCCGCTGCCGGCCTTCGGATCGGCCACCTGGCCCGATGCCACCGGATCCTTCGACGCGCTCGTCACCGCCGGGATGGCATTGCCGGTATGGTGCTTGTAGAGGTAGGCGGTCGCCACCGATCCGACCGACATGATCAGGTCGACCGGCTGGGCATACGACCAGTCCAGGGCCTCCTGCGCCACCTTGTCGTCCTCGTCGTAGAACCAGACCGCGAACCGCGCCGGCAGCCCGTGCTGCCGGAACACCCGCAGGATCGTGTTGACCGACGTGGAATAGGCGATCTCCGAGCGCTTCGGAATCAGCAGCATCACCAGCTTGGCGTTCCGCCGCTGGGCTTCGGGGGCCCAGCTCGGCTCGATGCTGTGACGGGCGGTGTCGCCGGTGTTCTGGTCGATGGTGTAGTCGGCCTTGGCCGACGCGTCGTACTCCAGCCAGTCCAGGACCGGGCGAGCCTGCAGCGGTCCGGAGCCCAGAACGAGCAACAGGCCGGCAACCATCACCCCGGCGATCCAGCGACCTGCGCCCCAGCGACCTGCGTCCCAGCGACCTGACCTCGGGCGGCCGGCGCCCCAGAAGCCTGCAACCATGTCCGGCCTCCTCAGACGGGAACGGTTCCCTCGACCGTCAGCCGGTGCATTACGCGCGGCTCGTCGGGGGGCGTGAAGGTCGCGGTGTGAACCGTGGCGGCGTTGTCCCAGGCCACGACGTCGCCCTGCCGCCACTTGAAGCGGAGCACCCGGTCCGGTGCAGTCGCGACCTCGCACAGCCTGTGCAGAAGCGGCACCGCCTCGGCGTCGGGCATGCCCTCGATCCCCACCGTCATCTCGTCGTTCAGGTACAGAGCCTTGCGGCCGGTCACCGGGTGGGTCCGGACCAGCGGATGCAGACGGTCCGGCTCGCGGTTGCTGCGTTGGGCGGTCGGCGATGGCATGGCCGCGGCCTCTTCCGCCAGGCGAAGCGCCTTCAGCCGCTCGATCTCCGACCGTTCCGCCTCGTCGACGGCACGGTCGCCCGAGAACACGAACTCCTTGCGCTGATAGCGGTGAATGGCGCGCCTGCCCTCGATCAGCGCCTTGGTCGCGGGATCGAGCCGGTCATACGCGTCGGCGGTGTCGGCGAACAGCGTGTCGCCGCCGCGCGCCGGAACCTCCACCCCGTGCAGCAGGGTGACGCTGCTCGGCTTCTCGGTGAACGTGCTGTCGCTGTGCCAGTGCGTGCCGGCGCCGTCGCGGCCGATCGGCTTGCCGTCCTTGCGGACGTTCGACAGCACGTAGATCTGCGGATGCGAGGGCAGATTGTAGGCGCTGATGAAGAACGGTTCGATCGGGCCGAAGGCCTCGGCGTACCGGATGAAGCCGTCCGGGTCGACGTCCTGGCCGCGGATCACGACGACCTTGTGGCGCCAGAACAGCTCCAGCAGCTCGGATCGGGCGGCGGCGTCGATCGGGCGGGACAGGTCCAGCCCCTTGATCTCGGCCCCGAGGAACTCGGAAAGTGGCTCTGCCGTCAGGCTCATTGGGTGACCGCCGATCTTGAGAAGATAAGCCGGGACGAGACCTTATCGTCCACCCGCACCTCGACGCCGGTCAACATGAACCGACCTCCGGAACGGGCATCCCGCCAGTCGGAAGCGTCGAGCAGGATTCGCAGGAGTGCGAGTTCGGGGCGGATGTCGAGCGTCACCGGGTCGTTGAGCTCGCGAACGAGGGACCGGCGCTCCGACGGCGCGAGGTCGCGGTCGTAGCGGAACTGCAGGACCATGTCCTGGTGCTCGCCCCGGTCGACCGAATAGGTCGAAAGCGCATAGCCGGCCCGTCCGGCGAGCGCGTCGATCCGGTCCGGCGCCTCGACGACAAGCTGCCGGAACATCCCGGCCGCCCGGTCGTCGCCGTCGGTGGCGATCGCCCGGTTCCAGACCCGCTCGACCCACTGTGACACCGCCGTCTCGGCCGCACTGACCCAGCCACCGACGGCCACCACGGCATCGCCGATCGCGCCGGCTCGCGCCGACTGCGTCACGCCACCGAAGGCCGCCGCGACGACGATCGCCGCGACCAGGGTTCCCTTCATAGCCAAGCTCTTCCGTCGCCCGTGCCGGAGCCAACGCCTGCAGAAGCGACAGGAAACCGCATTACGGGTGCCGGCGCAACGCGGGCATTGCGTTCATTGCCTGATCCGCCATTATGAAACATCGGTGTAGCGGGGGAGCAGGTACGAAATGGCGAGCGTTCTCGTGGTCGCCACCAGCAAGGGCGGCACCGGAAAGACCACCATCGCCGCTTCCCTGGCCGCCTACTGGCGCGACGCCGGCAAGCGCGTGTCCGTGCTGGACACCGACCCCAACCAGGCCGCCACCCGCTGGATCCGCAAGGGCGAAAGCTACAAGGACGTCGAGTCGCAGGCGACCGCCGACGAGCATGCGATCATCGGGGCGGTCCAGGACCTCGGCCAACGATCCGACCTGGTGATCGTGGACACCGCCGGGTTCGGGAACCAGTCGATGGTCTATTCGGTCGGCATCGCCGATCTGGTGCTGATCCCGGTCATGGCCGACGAGGCGAGCCTGTTCGAGGCCGCGAAGATGAAGAAGGTGATCGAGAGCGCCAGCGCGCTGACCCGCCGCTCCATCGCGTTCCGCACGGTGCTGAACCGCGTCAAGCGGGCAACCGTGGTGCGCCACACCGAGCGTCAACTGGAAAGCCTCGGGCTGAACCCGGTCGAGGCCCGGATCGGCGACCGGGCAATCTTCCAGGAGGCGTCCTACCACGGCGCCTCGCCGCAGGAGCTGGCCCCCAAGACCAACGCTTCCCTGGAAATCCGCCGGCTCGCGCGCGAGCTCGAGCCGGCGTTGTTCGGGACCGCCTGACGCGGCCTGGCGGACGCGCCCTACTGGACGCGCGCCGCCATCGAGATGATGTAGGCGTCCAGATCCTCGCGAACCTTGTCCGCCGCCATGCGGGCTTTGACCGTCTCGATCCACGACTTGGCAAGCTCGGCCCGTTCCGCGGGAAGCGTGCCGAGGGTATCGATCGCCGTCTGCAGCTCGCCGTTGATGACGGCCTGCTCGGCACGGGCCACGACCGCCGGAACGCCGTCCCCGGTCGGCGCCCCGTCGATCCGCCACCGCAGCCGCATGGTCGCAGCCGCCAGGCTCGCCACGGTGTCCGACATCTGGGCCGCGAGGTCGCCGCTCGCCTTCGGCCGCTGCTCGGCCATCAGGATCGAATGCGCCACCTCGTCGAACGACGCCTGGACCTCCTCGACGGTCGGGATGCCGACCTCGGCCCGGGACTCGACGGCCGCGATGATCGGCGCCGCAGCCGCATCGTCCCCGGTCAGCGACCGGAACAGGTTGAGGGTCCCGGCGTAGGCCTCGGACCCGCCGAGCGCGGTCCGCAGGTCCTCCGCGACCATCAGGATCCCCGGAATCTTTGCGGTCTGGACCGCCTTCTCCAGAGCCGCTTCCTTCTCCGACATGGCTGCGATCGTCGCCTTCAGGGCGGCGATCTCGCTCTTCATCTCGGTCCGGACCTGATCGGCGGTGACCCGGTGCTCGGACCCCGAAGAGCCGTACACGATCGGCGTCCACTGCGGATAGGTCAGGGCCAGCACGATCCCGACGACGCCGGCGATCAGGCCGGCCAGCGCAACGCCGCCGCCGGAGCTCGCCGGCTCGACGACGGGGGCCGGCTGCGGGGCCGGTGCAGGCTGCGGGGCCGGTGCCGGCTGGGCCGCGGCAGCAGGCTTGGCAGGCGCCGGCGCCTCGGCCGGGGCCGCCTTGCTCTCGGGCGCAGCAGCCTTGGCCGCCGCCGTCTTCTCGGCCACCGGTTTCTCGGCCACCGGTTTCTCGGCCGCCGGCTTCTCGGCCGCCGTCGCCTTGCCGCCTGTCGCGGCCGCCTTGGTACGTCCCTTCCGGGAGGCACCGGTCGAAGTAGAACGCGAAGTGCGCTTAGGTTCGTCGGCCATTGTGCCTCCGATCGATTGTGGCTGTTCCGGAAGGGTTCAAGTCGATCATGGTGCCCAGACGATTCGAGTCAAGGCGCGCATGCAGTCGTGATTCGAGCCTAGTGGCCGCCGTGAGTCGCCACGTGCCTGTAGTACTGAAGGATGACGAGCGCCACCAACGCGGCCCAGAAGTTCAGGGTGTTCAGCGTGTAGGCCGCCAGCGCCGTTACATAGGTCGTGACGGCCTGGGAATAGAGCACCAGGAACGGGATCCCGAGCAGCCCGGCCGCCAGATCCATGTCGCGCAGATAGACCAGTGCCGCCACGACCGCGATGACCAGCAGCACCCCGATGCCCAGCAGCGCGAGCGCAAGACCCGGGTCGATGTCGGGCGATCGAAGTACCGGCAGCAGCTTCTCGTAGCCGTACAGGGCCGGGTCCGCCCGGTTCGTCAGAAACGTCGCCCAGCCGATGTCCCACGGACCGCCGACCTCGAAGACCGACGAGATTCGAAAGCTCGGAGCGAACGGATCGGCGTACAGGATGCTCCACGCCAGGCCCGCCCCGGCGACGACCGCCGACCGGGTGACGATCGGCACGTGCCAGTACGACCTCAGATACGGCAGGCGATGAAACCAGCCGAGCCCCGCGACCGCCAGTACCGGCAAGCTGAGCAACAGGCATCCGACGAGCCCCCGTAGCCCCAGTTCTGCGACCCAACCGAGCAGTCTCCCGAACTCGCCGTCCACGACGCCCTCGATCGTGTGTTGCCGGGTCGCGGGTGCCGGTCACGGCCGGACGCGACGACCGGCGACGACGGCTACCCGGTGGTCCCGATCCGCGCGTAGATCCGCTCGGACAATGTATTGAACGCCCGCTCGGTGGCGAGCCGCTTGCGCGCCTCGACGATCCAGCCTTCCAGCAGGACGTCGCTGCGCCGACCGTTCAAGGCAACCGCCTCGTTGATCGCCAAGTCGAGTTGCCCGGCCTCCAGCGCGGCGTCGATCGACGCCACCGCCGCAGTGACCTCACCGATCGGATCGGCCTCGGGCAGGCTGCGGGTGCCGACCAGCACCTCGAGCCAGGAGCTGAGCCGCTGGGTCCAGCTCTGGATACGGGTCAGGGACCCGCCCATCTGGGTCGCCACGAAGGCGAAGTCGCGCCGAAGCCCGCCCATGGTCGTCACACCGCTGCCGGCATTCGCGGCCAGGTCGGTCATCGCCGCCATCGCCTCCGCGTCGTTGCCGACCAGGCGCTCGGCCAGCGTCAGCTCCGCCTTGTAGGGGGTGTCGCGGTCGAGGGCGAGCCGCAGCTGAGTCATGCCGATCAGCGGCAACTCGATCGCCTTGCGGTGCGCGGCGACCTGGTTCGCCACGTCGGCCACCGGTGCGAGACCGGCATTGGCCTTGGCCACCTCGTCCGACAGGCCGGCGATCCGCTCGCCCATCTCGGCCACTGCGGCGTCGACCCGCTTCGACAACTGGTCGACGGCAACCGCGGTCTGCTTGCTGTCGTCGGTCATCGCAGAGAGCCGGGGCCCGAGTGCGTCGATCGCGTCGCGCAGGCCTGCCATCGACTGCTCGGCGGCGTCCGCCCGGGCGGTCAGCCCGTCGAGCGTCTGGCGGACCTCGTCGAGGGCGGCCAAGCGCTGTTCGAGACCGTCGATCCGGCCCGAGACCGCCTGCAGCGCGGCGGCCTGTGCCGATGCCGCCTGCTCGGCCGCGCCGAGACGCTGGTTCTGGTCGGTCTTCAGCAGCAGCTCGCGCGCGGTCGCCGCATCGATCCCCGGCTTTCCGGTGATCCGCTCGAGCGCGCCGGTAAGCTGCGCGATCCGCTGGTCGAGGCCCTCATACGTGATCTCGAGCCGCTTGGTGTCCTGCCCGGTGAGGAAGTCGACCCACTCGGGGTTCATCTGCGGCACGTAGCGATTCAGGGCCGCGCGCGCCTCGTCCCGAAGGCTCGGCGCAGCCAGCGCGCCGACCGCCCCGCCGACCGCGATCAACGCGAACACGAACGCCCAGGCGCCGGTCCCCCGCCCGCCGGTCGACCCGCTCGGAGCCTTGGCGGCTTCGCTGCTCGCGACCGGTCGCTCGACGGCCGAGGCCGGCTTCGCCCCCGCCACGGTCTTCGAACCGCCCTTGTCGGCAGCCCCTTTGTCGGCAGCCCCTTTGTCGGCCGGGCTCTTGTCGGCAGCCGTCTTGTCGGTCGCGCCTTTGTCGCCGGAGCCCTTGGCACCGGCACCCTTGTCGTCCGAGCCCCCGTCGTCCCCCGAGCCCGGCCCGCCAGAGCCCGGCCCGCCAGAGCCGGAGCCACCGGAGCCGGAGCCGCCGGAGCCCGAACCGCCGAGCTTCGGCTCGGTTCGCGCCTGACCGCTCCCCGGGTACTGGCTCGCCAGCTTCGAGAGCGCATCGGGATCCACGTTCGGTAGCGGTCGGTTCGCCATTGTAGCAATCCCCCTCGGCCGGCCTGAGTCCGGCCGTTAGTCCCGTCAGCTCGCCTTGATCGAATTGTACCAGCGGCGCGATCGGATCACCCATCCGGCCCGCTTCGGCCGAACGTCGTTCTCCTCCATGATCGCCTTGACCCGCAGGCGCGCCTCTTCCTGGGAGACCCGCCCCTTGGTCTTGGCCCGGTACATGTCGACCGCCTGGTCGAATTCGGCTCGGGACAAACGTCGACCGCGACTGCGGGCCGACTGCACCAGGATCAGGTCGCGGATCTCCGCCTCGGTGGTGCGCTGCAGCGAGAAGCCCTGGTCGTTGACCGTCGAGAGGAGGACGCCCCGTGCCTCCTCCAGCGACAGATTGTATCGCGCCATGCCGTCCTGCAGCAGGCGCCGCTCTTCGTCGGCCCTGATGAAGCCGCCGTTCATCGCTTCGATGCGGACCATGTCGGCGAAGCGGCGTCGCCCGTCCGTACCCTGCGGCATCGTCTGGTCCATCGTGTGTGTCGCCCGCCCCTTGCTCAACCGTCAGGCCCGAACGGTCTAAAGACCGCAACGGGCCTGATTTTTCAAGCCATTACCGATGACGACGCGTTTGAAATCTTAGAACGACGTCGGAACTCTTTCGGCGCTCAGCTCTCTCCGACCGACTTCGCCACCGGCGGATACGTGATGATCCAGTGCGCGGCAACGCCACCGACCACTGCACCCGCAATGGTCGCAAGCCCGCCACCGCCGAGCAAGTCGATCACGATCGCACCGCCGGCCGCGCCGAGCGCGATCGCGGCGATCTCGGTCGTGCTGACAACCACCGTCTGGCCGCCGTCCGCCAGTCGACCCGCGGTGCTGCGTGCCGAGGCCACCATATCCTTCATGGCCGACTGCATTCGCCCAACCATGGCTTGCAGTTCCTCGATCTGTTCCGGGGTCAGCACACGCTGGCCACCATCTGCCGCCGGAGCTGCCGCCGTCGGAGCCGATGCAGTCGGCGCAGGCGCGGTCGACGCACTACCGGACTGGGTCTGCGCCTGGGCTCCGACCGCCGTGAACCACAGCGCTCCGACCACGAGTACGGCAATTCGCCAAACGTGCATCTGCCTCTCCTCTGTACCGCGTCTCGTTTCGAGCTGCCGTCGCCAAGCCGGCGCACCGCAACCTTTCGATAGCATTATATCATTATGATGACAGTCGCGTTATCCGTACGCCACTGTCTTTATTTCGCGGTGCGGCAAATGGCCCGTTCACGAGGTAGCGCCGCCCCGCTCCGCCTGTTAGACCACCCCAATACCACCGGGCGAGATTTTTAATGCTGTCACTTTCGCCGGTAGCCTCGGATCGTGCAGTCCGGCCCACGGATCGGCGACGCCGTGCCGCAAGCCGGTTGCTGACGCCGCTCGTCGGGCTCGTCCTGCTGCTGACCGGCGCGACCGCTGCCGCGCAGCCCTTCTCCGCCCGGTCGCTCGACGACCGCGCTGCAGCGTGGGCAGCCGCGGACGCGCAGATCGTCGCCCGAGCGGCCCCGCGGTTGATCGACGGTGCGCTCGCCCCGACCTTCGAGGCGATGGACCGGCGGGTCGTCGCCTACGCCGACTGGGTCTACGGCTGGTTCTCCAGCCTGCTGACCGCCTGGGACCTGGCGGCGATCGGGGCGGTCGAGATCCAGCAGGAGGTGTCGGCGGGTCAGGTTCCGGACCCGGCGACCCTGTACGAGCGGCTGGCCGACGTGGTCCAGGAACGGTTCGACCAGACGGTTGCCCACCCGGCAGGAACCGAGATCCGGATAGCCGAAGCCTGGAGCCGCAGCATGCAGCGCGTCGCGGCCCTGGACGCCACGCTCGCCACCGAACGTCGCGAGCGCATCCGCGAACTGGCGGCCCGCCGGGGAGTCGATCCGGCTCCTGCGCTCGACCGCTATGGCGCCCCGCTCCTGAAGGACGAGATATTTGCCCTGGAGCTGCCGCCTGCGGCGGTCCATCGGGCGCTGTCCGGGGTCGAGGACGGCGCCGGCGGCACGACCGACCGGGTGCTGATCCGGTCGCTCCGACCGCTGATGACCCGGGCGATCAGCGTCACCACCCGTCTCCTGCTGGCACCGGCCATCGGCGGGATCGTGGCATCGCCCGTCGCCGGCACCAGCGGGCTGGCCGCCGCGGCCGCCACCCTGGTGTCGATATCGGCCGGGATCTGGGGGGTGGACTATGCGATCAACCGGCTGGACAGCGCCCTGACCCGGTCGGAGTTCGAGACCACGCTGCGGGTCCTGGTCCAGGACGCCCATGCGAGGACGTCAGGCATCCTGCGCGACCAGGCGCTGGCCACCGTGTGTGCCGCCATGACCGATCCGACACCCTGCGCGCCGTTGCAGCAGGTTGCAGCTCCGCGGTCGGGCGGATAGGCTCTGGCATCGTCCGGATCCCACGCGGCCCCGGACGGTGGAGTGCAATGACGCAGGACGGGCCGGAGGCCGGCCATGGGCAACCACACCCTCGATTTCGGCGGCGTAATAGCGCGCGTCCTGTTGTGCGTGTTCATCGTGTTCGGCGCCTACAACGTCAGCGGCTACTCCTATTACCACTGGGTCACCTCCGACCATCTGCAGCCGCCATCGGAGCACATCCTGCAGATCGCCGTGGCCGGGGCGCTCGGTTTCGGGTTCTACACGATCGGCGACATCACCCGCCGGTCGCTCCAGAAGGCCGGCGTGCCGCTGGTCTCGATCATGTTCGCGGCGTTCTCCTGGTACCTGGTCGAGGCCGACTGGATCGAGATCCGCACCTTCGAGGACCTGATCACCGCGATCCAGCTGACCGCGGTCGCGATTCTCACCTTCGGCGTCTGCTTCTCGTTCCTGCACTATCGCCTGGGCGGCGTGAAGCAGGTCGAGGAGACCTGACCGGCCGCTACCGGCGATCGGCCAGGGCCGGCGGCCCTCTAGAAGCAGCCGTCTAGAAGCAGCCCTCTAGAAGCAGCCCTCTAGAAGCAGCCCTCTAGACCGGGCAGTTGGCAGCGCCGCCGAACGGAATGGCCGACGAATGGTGCTGGAGAATCGATCCCACCGTCCCCGCGCCGTCGCGCGTCACCACATAGGTGAAGCGGGCCGGCGTCGTGATCGGGCCGCGGGCCGGATCGGTGTAGCGGAACTCGTACAGCCCGCTCGCGACCGCCGGATCGGTGCCTTCGACCGACAGCGTGGCGCCGAACTGCACGCTGGCCGACTGGGCGATCATCAGGTTGTCGAAGTAGCTGCGCATCGCCGCCGGGCCGCGCCGCGGGTCCGGAGCGGCGGTCGCCAGCAGCAACCCGTTCGGCGCATACAAGGCGAGCACGCCGGCCACGTCGCCGGCATTGAACGCAGCCGCCCAGGCCGCCAGGGTGGCCTGGACCGGTGCCTGTACCTGGGCCTCGACCGGCGGCGGCGCGACCGCTTCCGCGACGGTCTCGGACGCCGGCTGCGGGATCCGATTGAACCATCGCCGACTGCGCAGGAGCAGGCCGGACGGGCGGGCCGATAGCCCGCGCCGGACCATCAGATCCTTGACCCGACTCTCGGCCTCGCCGCCGCCGACCCGGCCGCGCGCCCGCGACCGGTACAACTCGACGGCCGACTGGAACGCGGCGCGCGACACCCGCCCGGACCGGTCGACCCGCGACTGCAGGTAGTCGCCGACGGTCGCCTCGACCGCGCTCTCCAGCACCAAGCTGTCGGCGGCCGCCGCATCGAACACGGCACCGCGTGCCCGCTCGTAGTCGAGGCCGTAGCCGGCGGTGCCGATCCGCAGCAGGGCCCGCTCCTGAGCCCGGCTGACGTAGCCGCCGGTCCCGGCATAGGCAAGGATCTGGTCCCGAAAGCTCGCCATGCTCCTCTCCGCTCCCTGCCCGCCGACCTAGAACGTGGTCTCCAGCCGCGCCGAAACGTACTTGAACTCGATGAGCGTGAGAACCGACTGCCAGATCAGGATATAGGACAGCCCCCAGATCAGCGCCTGGGCAATCGACTGGTTGATGTCGACCACCGTCGACTTGGCCCGGTAACCGAAATACAGGGCGATGCCGGCGGCCCCGACGATCGACGGAATCGCCTTGGCCGCGATCCAGTCGGTCCCGTCCATGAACAGTTGCCCCGGCGGCCACAGCCGCTGGAAGTACTGGTCGCGCCACATGTAGGTCGAGTCGTCCGGGAAGATGTAGGACCAGGTGGCCATCGCGACCCAGCCGGTCAGGCACTCCGACATCAGCACCAGCACGATCGAGGCGACCGCCGACGCCGCCAGGATGGTGCCGGTCAGATAAACGTCGTGCGGGATGTTCAGGTTCCGCATCGACTTGATCTGGTCGGAATACACCTTGTGGCCGATGTCGGCGCCGATCAGGGCGGCATTGCGGGTCCCGATCAGCACCGCCGTCGTCAGCGGCGCCAGCACCCGCAACTCGGCGAACGCGACGCCCGCCAGCGCGTCGGAGTGGATGATCGGCAGCAGCAGGTCGCG
>Ga0070728_10000794_pt1 | contig 55564 bp, 49 predicted proteins | sample tdDd471_FD_66723 | JGI IMG/M metagenome (GOLD analysis project Ga0070728, IMG submission 66723) | Marine sediment microbial communities from the Atlantic coast under amendment with organic carbon and nitrate - tdDd47.1 | ecosystem: Environmental > Aquatic > Marine > Coastal > Sediment | place... | reverse complement strand
GCGGCGGCGCGGGCGTTCGTGCAGCGCGGCGCCCGCGTGATGGTCGCCGACCTGAAGGAGGAGGTGGCGACCGAACGGGCGACCGAGCTCGGCGGCGGCCATCGCGGGATCGGCGGTGACGTGTCCAACGAGGCGGACGTCGACCGCATGGTTCATGCGACCGCCGAGGCGTTCGGCCGGCTCGACGTGCTGATCAACTGCGCCGGCCTGCCGGACACCTTCGCGCCGACCCTCGAGCAGACCCGCGACCACTGGCAGCGGCTGATCGACGTGCACCTGACCGGCACCTTCCTGATGGCCAAGCGCGCCGCCGTCGAGATGATGCGGCACCGTCACGGGGTGATCGTGAACGTCTCCTCGATCGCCGGCACCCTCGGGCTGACGCGCCGCAACGCCTACACGGCCGCCAAGCACGGGGTGATCGGCCTGACCAAGGCGCTGGCCTGCGACTGGGCGCAGGACGGCATAAGAGTCAACGCCGTCGCTCCCGGCTACGTCCGCACGCCCTTCGTCGAGCGGCTGATGGAGCAGGGCAAGCTCGACGCCAAGGTGATCCGCCGGCGTACCCCGATGGGCGTCCTGCTGGCGCCGGACGACGTGGCCAATGCCATGGTGTTCCTGGCCTCGCCGCTGGCGCGTATGATCACCGGGACGGTTGTGACGGTGGACGGCGGCTACACGGCTTTCGGAAGCCCGAACGACGCCGCGGAGATCGAGGACTGAAGCCGTGCGAGAAGGCCCTTCGTTCGAGCCCGGTTTTCGCTTCCCGGAGCGACGCATCGTTCGATCGGCCGGGTACCAGGCCGAGCGGCTGACGGCCTCGGGGGTCGACCCCGAGGTCTGGGGCGATGTCGCCGAGCCGGTGCTGTGGGCGCTCGAGGGCTTCCGGTCGATGACCGACGCGGATCAGGACATCGACGGCTACGTGCATGTCGAGCAGCGCCTGCGTCAGGTCGAGCCGGTACCGGTCGGCGAGCCGGTGACGTTCCGCGGCATGACGGTCGCGCTCGACCCGGTGCCGCGCGGCCGCCATCTGGTGCAGTGCTTCGAGGTGGTGCGCAACGACGGCACCGTCGCGGTCGTCGCCGAGCATGTCGGGCTGATGCCCGATCCGGCGAAGATGGGCGGCGGCGGGAGTGCAGGGGCCGTGACGGCTCCGGTGCCGATGGAGAGGCTGGTCGAGAAGCGCCTGACCCCGGACCAGGTGAGGGTGTTCTCCGGCGACGTCGGCAACGAGATCCATTTCGACCCGGCGTTCGCGGCGCGCTACGGCTACCGGGCGCCGCTCGCCCAGGGGCTGATGACCATGCTGTGGATGGTCGGAAGGCTCGCCCTCGAGACCGGGGCGCGGGCCCCTCTGGACGTGGTCGCACGGTTCCGGCGCCCGGTGTTCTGGGACGATCCGATGGTCATGCTGGGCCGCCGCGACGCCGCCGGCCGGCTGGTGCGGCTGGAGACCCGCAACGAGGCCGGCCGGATGACCGCCGAGCTCGAGGTGGGCGACGAAGGCAGCGCCGGATGAGCCGCTTCGAGGTCCTGCTGGAGCGGGCGGCTGCCCGCCGCGGCGAGTCCCCGGCGATCCACACCGAGACCGGGTCGGTCTCGTGGCACGAGCTGCTGCGGCAGGTCGAACGCGTGGCCGGCGGGCTGGCGAGCCTGGGGATCTCGCTCGGCGACCGGGTCGCGTTCTGGCTGCCCAACGGCCTGCCGTATCTGGTGCTCCACCTGGCCTGCGTCCGCCTGGGTGCGGTGACGGTGGCGGTCAACACCCGGTTCCGCGAGCGCGAGCTGGCGGACATCGTGTCCCGCTCCGGAGCGACCGCCCTGGCGATGGCGCCGGTAGCCGGCGGCGTCGACTATCTGTCGGTCCTGGCCAATACCGACGGCGAGGCCCTGGGCCGCCTGCGGCACCTGATCCAGGTCGGCCCGGTTCCGGGCGATCGTGGCGGGGCGTCGCCGCTGCCGTCGGCGGCGGTCGTCGAATACCCGTCGCTGGCCGATGCCGCGCCCTGGCGGCTGCCGCCGGTCCCGGACGATGCGCCGATCGCGTTGTTCACCACCTCCGGCACCACCGCCCGGCCGAAGTTCGCGCTGCATGCCCAGGATCGGGCGCTCGCCCACGGTGCCGACGTCGCCCGGGCGTTCCTGTACGGCGAGCCGGGTACGGTGGTGTTCCAAGCCCTGCCGTTCTGCGGCGTGTTCGGCTATTCGCAGCTGCTCGGCTGCCTGGCGACCTCGGCCGACATGGTGCTGCCGTCGACCTTCGAGCCGGTGCAGGCCGCTCGGATGATGGCGACATATCGGGTGACCCACAGCTCCGGCACCGACGACATGCTGAGCCGCCTGCTGCAGGCGGCCGACTCCCTCGGCATGGGCGAGCGGCCGTTCCCGTATCTGCGGGCGATCGGCTATGCCGCCTTCAACACCACGCTGGCCCGCTTCCACGAGACCGCGGCGCGCCGAGGGCTGCCGTTGCGCGGCGCCTTCGGGATGAGCGAGGCCTACTCGTTCTTCGCCTTGCGCCGGGCGGACGAGCCCGAGAGCCGGCGCCACGCCGGCGGCGGAACGCCGGTCGGGCTGCACGGCCGGGTCCGGATCGTCGATCCGGGCAGCGGTACCGAGGTTCCGGCCGGCGAACCCGGGGCCCTGCAGATCCGCTCGGACAACATGATGCTGGGCTACGACGGCGACCCGGAGGCGACCGAGGCCGCGTTCACGGGCGACGGCTGGTTCCGCACCGGCGACCTGGCACGGCTGGACGGCGACGGCGGCTTCACCTTCATCGGCCGGCAGGGCGACGTGCTGCGGCTGTCCGGCTTCCTGGTCAACCCGCTGGAGATCGAGGACCGGCTCTGCGCCTATCCCGGCATCGACGGTGCCCAGGTGGTGGAGGTCGCGACCCGGGCCGGCAACCGGCCGGTCGCGTTCGTGACCCTGGAGGCCGACGCCGAGCTGAACGAGGCGGCGGTGATCGCGCACTGCCGGGACGGGCTGGCGACCTTCAAGGCGCCGGTCCGCGTGGTCGCGCTCGATGCCTTCCCGACCGCGATGGGCCCGAACGGCGAGAAGATCCAGCGCGCGAAGCTGCGCGAGATGGCGGCGCAGCTGGCGTCCGACCGGTAGCGGACGGTCCATTGCGATGGCGCTCGGGTGGGCGTTCGTTCGCTTGGAGCCGGATCCACGGCCCCGGTTTCCATTCCATCGTCGATTGCATCTCTTTCCTGCGACCCGACAGGCGAACAGCCCTCTGCTGTCGCACAGGCATTGCCGGTTTCCGCAGTCGGGCGTTTCTATCTATACGGTTCTTGAAATTTCTGTATAACAACCATTGGGGATATCGTTCTTGGAACCGATCGAGGGCCTGCCGGTCGACGACCTTGCGTCCAGGGGGGACAGCAGCATGAGACGACTCTTCGCGCCGCCATTGCTCGCGATGGCTCTTGCCGGCTCGCCCGCCGTTGCAGCCGAGACCGCCTTCACCTTCGACTTGCCCGCCCGGATCGTCGACTTCCCCGGCGATCCGGCCAAGCAGCAGGAAATGCTCGCGCGCTGGCAGGTCACGATGGATGCCTTCGCAAAGATGGGCATCGCCGGGAACCCCTGGGCCAACGTCAACGACACGCCGCGTTCCAACTATCTGTACCCGCCCGATCTTCCGGCGGGTGCTTCCGGTGTGATCCAGCCGGTCACCTGGACGGCGTTTCCGAACAAGGTCGCCTGGTACTTCTCGAACAGCCAGGACAACCCCTACCAGGTTCCGAAGATGCTGCTGTATCCGCTGGCGGATAACGGCCGGCTGGACCCGACCGACCCGGTCCTGAAGAAATGGGCCGCGAGCAACGGATTGACGGAGCAGCTCCAGCAGCTGGTGGCCCGGCATCCTGAGATCGCGTCGCCCGACCTGTCGAACTTCGCCCCGTTGAAGGTTCCCGACGACGTCTGCCCGGTCGCCGAATGGAACAAGCCCGACGGCGCCCCGGCGAAGCGGCATCTGTTCAGCCAGAACATCTCGGGGCCGCGGGGCTGGAAGGACGAATACAACGAGTGGGTGGTCACCCGGAATGCCGAAGGCAAGATCACCAAGATCAGCTTCACGGCCGAGAATCCCGAATACTGGTTCACGCTGTGGGAGGTCGACCCCGAGCGGGTGCTGGCGCTGTACCGGGAACTCGTGAGCCCGAAGGTGAAGCTCGACGACCTGTATCTGCGCGCCAAACCGGCCAAGGATGGGGAGCCGGGCGCCATCGTCCGCGACCAGAACGGCAAGCCCGTCTACAACCCGCTGAACAAGTGGAACTACGGGAACGCCGCGACCGACGAGGGCGGTGGAGCTGTGCACCTGACGAGCCCGCCGAACACGGTCGGTGCCGAAATCTACCTGGGTGCGGCCGCCACCATCCTGAGGGCCCTGGGCGATACGGCCTACTCGCCGATGAACAACATCTGTGCGGCGGAGTACGGCTCGCCGTTCCGGAATTCCGACCCGAACATCGGCTTCCAGGCGAACCAGGTCGTTCACAACATCGGCGCGACGCTGACCCTGACGAACCCGATCGCGCTCTACATGCAGACGCCGGACTTCAGCAACTACGTCACGCCGGACGGTACGCCGGCCTCGGCGTTCTTCAGGATCGTCCGCGGCCGCACGGCGGCAGAGGCCGGCGTGAAGTACGACCAGATCCTGCACGCGGTCTTCGAGGTTCCCGAGGGTTGGGGCTACGGCTACACGGTCTCCGATATCAAGATCGGCGGCCGGCAGATCTGGTGGGGCAGCCAGATGGCCGAGACGTTCAACCAGGCCCTCGCAGTGACCGCCTACCCGCAGATCCCGGCGACGAACCGCCTGCGCTACCCGGCGGTACAGGCCAGCGCATCCAGCGAAGCGAACCCCTGGCCGCAGCCGATCGTGACGAACGCCGCGCTGGAGGCCGTCACCAACCAGCCCGCAATCAGCTCGGCGACGATCCCGCTGTTGCCGCTGACCGCGAGGCCTGGCCAGACCTTGACCGGGATGGCGTTGGAGGTGATCGAGGGCACCAGCAACGCCACGATCCGGTTCGTCCGCGCCGACGGGGCCTTCGAGCCGGGGATCAAGGCGACCGTCAAGTCCAGCTACTCGCCCGGCGGGCCGAACGCCGTGCCCGGCAAGCACAAGCTCTACTCGATCCTGGTCTATGTGGTCGACATCACGGTCGCGGACGACGTGGCGGAAGGGCAGTACGGCGTGCAGGTCGTCAACCCGGGACGGCCGCTCCAGATCGCGACGCCCGGCGGCCTGACGGTCGCGAAGTTTCCCTGAACGCACGAGCATCGAGAGGGCTTGCCCATGTCCGCACGATTCCTGGCGTCGGTGACGCTTGCCGCGACGGTCGGCCTGTCGACCGCGGCCCTGGCCGAGGCTCCCGCCCCGATACAGTGGCCCTGCCTGAACCCGCCCACCATGAGTTCGGCGATCCCGGGCGACACGGTGCTCAGCGACCAACCCTCGTTCAACTGCTTCGCCTGGCAGGAGTTCATCGCGCTCAACTGGCCCGCCGGCAAGTCGGGAGCGCCGGGGCCGGCATCGGCGTTCGGCACGCCCGGCGACCGGTCGCCCGTGGTGTTCGAGACCTACAAGAACGTGCTGGCGTTCCTGAAGCCGGACGGCAGCGCGCCGGGCGGGTGGAACGACAGCCTGGTTTCGGCGGCGGCGATCGACCCGGCGCATCCGTATGCCCGGCCGATGGAGGACCGGATCTCGAAATTCCGCGTCCACTTCAACGGCCAGGACATCGCGCAGGCCGGAATTCCCGATCCGGCGGAGGCGTGGCTGGCCGACAAGGACGGTAACCTCGTCTGGTACGAGGTCCTGGTGAACAGGCCCGAGTTCGAATACTTCCGGACGACGGGGTACTACAACTCCGAGACCCAGTCCCGGGCGATGATCACCGACCGGACCAAGAAGCCGGACCCGGAGCTGAAGATCGATCTGCCGAAGGGCTCGCTCGCCGGCGGACCGGGGGCGATCGAGCTGAAGGCCGCCTGGGTCACGGTTCCGCTGCCGTTCGGTACCGACTGGTCGAAGACGCGATGGAGCCGCTACAAGCTCGCGACCGGGATGTTCTGCGACAGCTTCTTCCAGGGCCGCCCGACCTGCACCTACAAGACGCTGGCCTTGGTCGGCCTGCACATCCTGCACAAGACGACGTCGCAGCCGAGCTGGGTCTGGGCGAGCTTCGAGCATGTCGACAATGCCCCCAGCCAGGCCGAGGTCGACGCCGGCACGGTCGCGGGCGACTACACCTTCTTCTCGAGGAACTGCCGCCCGCTGTCGGTGCCCGCCGAATGTGGTGCCAAGCAGAAGCAGACGAGTTGCGTCCCGAACACCCCGCCGATCTATCCGGTGACGGTGTCGGGCGGCAACGTGACCAGCAAGTGCCCGCCCTATCCGATCCAGGTCACGCGCGCGTTCGCGACGCCGGACACCAATGAGAACCCGGTGGTCCGGACCAACAAGGCCGCACAGGCCCTGATCCGGTCGGCCAATCCGGACTCCGTCTACCAGTACTACAAGCTCGTGAACGTGCTGTGGAACGATTCTCCGGTGGACGAGAACCGTGGGTTCAAGCCGCCGGTCGCGCCGTTGTCGGACACCGCTTTCCGACCGAACCCCAACGCCTTCCCGATGGCGAACACGACCCTCGAGACCTACTTCCAGAACCTGACCTGCATCAGCTGCCATTCGCACGCGAAGATCGCGAAGTCGCCGCTCAACGCCGACCCGATCCACGCGTCCGATTACAGCTTCGTCTTCCAGATGGCGGGGCCGCAGCCGAAGTAACCGGCATCCGGCGCGGCGGCGGCGAACGGCCGCGGAAGCGCTGGCTGAAAGGACATCGGGCGAGGGGTGCGGCGGCCCGTCGCACCCGCCGGCTGCACCGATTTGATCCACCTCATACCGCAGTGCAGCGAACAAGCGGGAGGATGCCCCGCGGTCGCCGGTCCGGCGGTCGGGATCTGAAAAACGGGGACTCCTGATGAACGGTTCGTTCGCGCGGCGGCTCGGGGCCGCCGGAATGCTCGTGGCCTTGGCCTGCGCATCGACGCCGGCCCTGGCGATCGACCAGGGCGACTGGCTGGTGCGTGTCCGCGGGATCGGCGTGCTGCCGACCAGCGACAGCGGCGGCATCTCGCCCGACCTGATGAGTGGCTCGCTGGAGGCGCAGGCGTCCTTCGTGCCGGAGCTCGACATCACCTACATGGCGACCGAGAACGTCGGCCTCGAGCTGATCCTGGCGACCTCGAACCACGACATCGACGGCAAGGGGGCGATCGCCGGGCTCGGCAAGGCGGCCGACACCTGGCTGCTGCCGCCGACCCTGCTGGCGCAGTGGCATTTCCTGCCGAAGGGCAAGATCAGGCCGTATGTCGGCGCCGGCATCAACTACACCATCACCTACGGCGAGAACGCCTCGGCATCGCTCGAGAACGCCCTCGGCGGGCCGACCACGGTCGATCTCGGCAACTCGTTCGGCTGGGCCGTCCAGGCCGGCGTCGACTTCGAGGTGTCGGAGAACTGGTTCGTCAACGTCGACGTCAAGTACATCGACGTCAACGTCGACGCCAAATTCCGGACCGGCAGCACCACGCGGACCGCGGATGTCGGGCTCGACCCGATCGTCGTCGGCCTCGGGGTCGGCTACCGGTTCTGAGCGGCAACGCCCGAACCGGAACGCCTGAATCGAACGGCCGCCGTCCCGGGGAGGGGCGGCGGCCGTGGCGTTTCCGATCAGTCGTTGGTCAGCACGACGCGGCCGACGATCTTGCCGGCCTTCAGGTCCTGCAGGGTCTGGTAGGCCTGGTCGACCGGGCGGGTCTCGATCGGGATCGGCTTGACCATGCCGGTCTTCACCAGCTCCATCAGCTCGCGCAGCTCGCCGAGCGAGCCGACGTACGAGCCCATGATCGACAGCGCCCGCATCGGGATGGTCGGCAGCGAGATCGTGACCTGGCCGCCGTACAGCCCGACGATCACGTAGCGCCCGCCCTTGCGGACCGCGGCCATGCCGAGGTTGGCCGTGGCTTCGCCGCCGACGGTGTCGACCACCGCCCGCAGCTCGCCGCCCGCCAGCTTCTGCAGCTCGGCGACCGCGTTCTCCGCCTTCTTGGGGTTCAGCACCGCCGAGGCGCCCATGCCCTTGGCGGCTTCCAGGTGGGAGTCGTCGATGTCGACCGAGATGACGTTCTTCACCCCCATCGCCTTGGCGATGGCGACCGCCGACAGGCCGAGGCCGCCGGCGCCCATGATCGCCAGCCACTCGTCGTCGCGCAGCGGCATCGCCTTCTTCAGCGCCGAGTACACGGTGACGCCGGAGCACGAGTACGGGGTGGCGACGGTCGGGTCGACGTCGCCGATGTCCACCAGGTACTTCGGGTTCGGCACCATGCAGTGGGTGGCGTAGCCGCCGTCCCGGAAGATGCCGATCGAGCGCATGGTCGGGCACAGGTTCTCCTGCTCGGCCTTGCACGCCGAGCACTCGCCGCAGCCGAGCCACGGGTGCACCAGCATGGTCTGGCCGACCTTCACGCCCTTGGCGTCCGGCCCGAGCGCGACCACCTCGCCGAGCACCTCGTGCCCGAGGGTGATCGGGAACTTCTGGCCGCGGTCGACGATGTTCAGGACCTTGCCGCCGCCGAGGTCGAAGTAGCCGTCGGAGATGTGGATGTCCGAATGGCAGACGCCGGCGCGGGTGACCTTGAGCAGCACCTCGGTGCCGGTCGGGGTCGGATCCGGCTTGTCGACCGCCTCGAACGGCTTGCCGGGCTCCATCAGCTGATAGCTGCGCATTCTGTCATCTCCCTTGGATTTTCTGGGGCCGCCGAGCGGCCGTCCGGCCCGGCGTGAAACGCTGTTCCAGATTTAAGCCAGCCGCGGGAGCCGTGTCGAGAGGGGCGAGGCGGGCACCCGCTTCAGCGGGCGCGCGCCCGGACCCGCTCGCGCCACCAGGTGTACAGGCCGGAGCCGACGACGATGGCGGCGCCGGCGATGGTGACGCCGTCCGGCAGGTCGCCGAACACCAGGAAGCCGACGGTCGTCGCCCACAGCAGCAGGGTGTAGTTGAACGGCTGCAGGATGCTGGCCGGCGCCAGCTCCAGGGCCTTGATCAGCAGCAGGTGCCCGACCACGCCCAGGGCGCCCGCCACCGGCAGCAGGATCCAGCCGCGCAGGTCCGGCGGCGTCCACTGCGCCGGCCCGATCAGGCTGGTGGCCGCGAACCCGACCCAGCCGGTGTACAGCAGGATCGTCACCATGCCGTCGGTGCGGGCGACGATCTTGGTGAGGATCTGGTAGACCGCGAACAGCGCGGCCCCGGCCAGCGGCAGCAGCGCCGCCGGATCGAACACCCCCAGGCCGGGACGCAGGATCACGAGGATGCCGACGAAGCCGACCGCCACCGCCGCCCAGCGCCGGGGCCCGACGAACTCGCCCAGCACCAGCGCCGACAGCGCGGTGATGATCAGCGGGTAGACGGCGGCGATGGCGTGGGTGTCGGCCAGCGGCAGGTAGCGGAACGCCATCACGAAGCAGGCGATCTCGGCCAGCAGCAGGCCGGCGCGCAGCACGTTCAGGACCGGCCGGCGGGCCCGCAGCCCGGCCAGCGGCCCGCCGGAGCGCAGCGACAGCACCGTGGCGAAACCGGCGAAGAACGCATAACGAACCCACAGGATCTGCCCGACCGGGTAGTCGACGATCAGCGTCTTCGACACCGCGTCCATGCCGGAGAACAGCAGGTTCGCCAGCAGGATCAGGGCGATGCCCCGGCTCGGGGCGGCGGTGTCCGGCGAGGCGGCGTTCGGCGAGGGGGTCTTCGGGGCGGCGGCGCTCACCCGATCGCCCTAAGCCCGGCCCGCACCCGCTCGCGCCACCAGACGTAGAGGCCGCTGGCCACCACGATCGAGGCGCCGGCCATGGTCACCGCGTCCGGGATCTCGCCGAACACCAGGTAGCCGGCCAGGGTGGCCCAGACCATCTGCACGAAGTTGAACGGCTGCAGCACGCTGGCCGGCGTCGACTCCAGGGCCTGGATCACCAGGCTGTGCCCGATCGTGCCGGCTGCCGCGCTCAGGGTCAGCAGGGCAAGTCCGGTCGCATCGGGCATGCGGGCGTCGAACGGCGCCACCGCGCTGGTCAGCACCGCACCGACCAGGGCGGTGTACAGGGTCAGCGTGACCGGCCGGTCGGTCCGGCCGAGGATCTTGGTCAGGATCTGGTACACCGCGAACAGCGCGGCGGCCGCCAGGATCAGCAGGCTCGCCGGGTTGAACACGGCGGCGCCGGGCCGCAGGATCAGCAGCACCCCGGCGAACCCGACCAGTACCGCCGCCCAGCGCCGCGGCCCGACGTCCTCCTTCAGCACCAGCGCCGACAGCACCGTGATCATCAGCGGGTAGGAGATGCCGACGGCCATGACCTCGGCCATCGGCAGCAGGCCGAGAGCCAGCACGACGCAGACCATGTTGACCGGCAGCAACGCCGCCCGCAGCACCTGGAGCAGCCTGTAGCGGGTCTTCAGCGCGGCACCGATCCCGCCGTGCGCTGCGGCCCGGCCGAGGGCGGCCGCGGCGAACCCCAGGTAGAACGCCCACACGATCTGAGCGACCGGATAGCTCGCCGTCAGCCACTTGTTGGTCGTGTCCATGGTGGTGAACGCGATGTGCGCCAGCAGGATCAGGACGATCCCGCGGCTCGGGCCCGCGACGGCGACGGCGGCTGACATGAAATTCTCCGGAGAAGATCGCCGGCTCATACCACGGCGCCCGACGGCCGGACAGCGGGATCGCCGGCCCCCCCGCGGCATGGCTGGATTGCGCCCGGGGGCGGAATCCGTCCCGAGAATTCGAGTGTTCTTATAGAGTACTCCCGCATGCGGACGGCCGCCGATCGGGCGTCCTTGGGGAGAAGGACCGTGCCGGACCGGAATTCGCGCGCCGGCATCATGCGTCCCGTTTGTTCCGAGGTTTCGGCGCCGCCGTCGCGATCGATTGCATTTCGGGGTAGGATGCCTGGAGCCTGAAACGAGCGGGATCTGTCGGACAACACGCGGACCGCCGCAGGGGAGGATGGATGCCGATGCGTGAGAGGGGTCGGTCGGGGGGAACCCGACATCTCCGGACGTCGACCGTACGATAGGGATCTCGCGGCCGGCATGACCCAGGCGCCACCACCGAAATCGACCGTCGAGCAGCGGCTCTCCGGGGCCGATCGTCGGATCTTCACGTTCCTCGAGGCGTGGCGCCGGGCCCGGCGCGGCTCGCTGGTTCCGTTGCGGACCGACTTCGACCCGATGAGCGTGCCTAGCCTGTTGCCGCAGATGTGGATGTATCGCCTCGACCCCGTGCGCGGCGACTTCGTCTGCAAGCTCGCCGGCGAGGAAGTGAACGCCGCGTGGGGCGGCAGCATCAGGGGCAAGACGCTCCTGGAGATCCTGGGGCCGGACGATCATCCGATCGTCCTGCAGCGCTGGAAGTTCATCCAGCGGGTGCCGCTCATCCACTACGGCTCGGCCGAGGAGCGGCTGTCGGCGCTGGAGACCCGCATCGCCGAGCGGCTGATCCTGCCGCTCGCCTCCGACCCGGAAACCGTCGACCACGTGCTCGGGCTCAGCCTGTACCGGATATCGGCGGCCAATCGCGACCGTCCGCCCCTGGTGCCCGAGGACATCGTCCAGATCCCCTGCGCCGAAGTCTGAGTTGCGCTCGGGCTTGCGCGCCCGCTCGAGGCCGCGCGACAATCGCCCTGCACATCCGTAGCGCGACCGCCGGTCCACGGCGGCGCGATCCGAACAAGGGAGGTCGGCGATGGCGGCACGGTGGAAGAACCGGCCGGAGGGCTCCAATTGGGGCGATTTCGGTCCCGACGACCAGCGTGGTCGGCTCAACCTGCTCACACCGGAACGCGTGGTGGCGGCGGCCCGGGAGGTCCGCGAGGGCATCCGGTTCTGCCTGTCCCTGCCGCTCGACCTGCCGGGCGGTCGCGACCTGAACCCGCGCCGGTTCCCGCCGCGGCGGTTCTCGACCGAACGCAACGGGCTGTCGAACTACAACTTCCCGCTGGCCGAGGACAATCCGGAGCTCACCGACGTGGTGTCGGACGACGCGGTGCTGCTGTGCCTGCAGTATTCCTCGCAGTGGGACAGCTTCGCCCATGTCGGCTCGCTGTTCGACGCCAACGGCGACGGCATTCCCGAGATCGTCTACTACAACGGCTGGACCGGCCTCGAGCATCTGGTCGCCGCCCAGCCGCGCAACGACGCCGCCGACCCGCTGATGCGGTTCGAGGGCGTGCGGGCCAAGGCGCTCGGCATCGAGAGCATGGCGCAGGCGGCGGTGCAGGGCCGTGGCGTGATGATCGACCTGCACCGGCACCTCGGCGACGAGCGCACCGTCGTCGACTTCGCCACCCTCGACCGGATCATGAAGCAGGACGGCGTGGTGGTGGAGGAGGGCGACATGGTCTGCCTGCACACCGGCTTCGGGAAGATGCTGGTCGAGAAGGCCGGCAACCCGGACCCCGACGCCCTGCACGATGCCTACCCGGCGCTCGACGGCGGCGACCCGGAGCTGCAGGACTGGATTCGCGACAGCGGGCTGGCTGTGCTGGTGGCCGACAACTACGCGGTCGAGCACATTCCCGGGCGCGACCGCCGCAACGGCCCCAAGCGCGCGGCGATGCCGCTGCACGAGCTCTGTCTGTTCAAGCTCGGCATCCATCTCGGCGAGATCTGGTACCTGACGGCCCTGGCCGAGTGGCTGCACGCCAACGGCCGCTCCCGGTTCCTGTTGACCGCCCCGCCGCTGCACCTGCCCGGTGTGGTCGGTTCCCCCGCCAACGCCATCGCCACGGTTTGAGATCGCCAGAATGAGCACCCCGTCCTCCGCGGATCGTCCCGACGTCGAAACCCTCCGGGCCCTGGTCAGCCCGCGCTCGATCGCCGTGATCGGCGCCTCCGACGATCCGACCCGGATCGGCGGCCGGCCGCTCGGCTACATGCTGCGCTCCGGCTTCCAGGGACCGATCTGGCCGGTCAATCCGAAGCGCGAGGTGATCCAGGGCCTGCCGGCCTTCGCCTCGGTCGATGCCCTGCCGGAAGCGCCGGACGCGGTGATCGTCGCGGTGCCGGCGGCGGTGGTGCCGGAGACCCTGGAGGCGTGCGCCGCCAAGGGTGCGAAGGCGGCGGTGGTGTTCTCGTCCGGCTTCGCCGAGATGGGCGACGAGGGGCGGCAGGCCCAGGACCGCATCCGCTCGATCGCGCGGGCCGGCGGCATTCGGGTGCTCGGTCCCAACTGCCTCGGCGTGTTCAACGCGCACAACGGCTGGATCGCGACGTTCTCGAGCTCGGTCGAGCGCGAGCCGCCGGCCCCGGGGCCGGTGGCGGTCGCCAGCCAGTCCGGGGCCTACGGCAGCCACGCCTTCGCACTGCTGCGGGCGCGCGGCGTCGACACCGGGATCATGATCACCACCGGCAACGAGGCCGACGTCGACCTGGCCGACGCCATCGGCTACCTGGTGCGCGACGAGACCACGCGGGTGATCGTCGCCTATGCCGAAGGCATCCGCGACGGCGACGCCCTGCGTTCGGCGCTGGCCGAGGCGGCGGCGGCCCACAAGCCGGTGATCTTCATGAAGGTCGGTCGGTCGCAGGTCGGGGCGGCGGCAGCCGCTTCGCACACCGCCGCGCTCGCCGGGTCCGACCGGGTCTACGACGGCCTTTTCGCGCAGTACGGCGTGATGCGGGTCGACTCGACCGACCAGCTTCTGGACGCCGCCCAGATCGCCTCGCGCGGCCTGTTTCCGAACGGCGACCGCCTCGGCCTCATCACGATCTCCGGCGGGGTCGGTGTGCAGATGGCCGACGCCGCCGAGGACTGCGGCCTGTCGGTGCCGGAGATGCCGGAGGATGCCCAGCGCGAGCTGAAGGAGCTGCTGCCGTTCGCGGCGGTGCGCAACCCGGTCGACATCACCGCCCAGGCCTTCAACGACCTGACGCTGATCGGCAAGAACCTCACCTTGATGCTGGAGAAGGGCGGCTACGACGTGGTCGTGGCGTTCTTCACGGTGGTCGCCGGCGCCAAGGCCATCGCCGAGCCGCTGATCCGGATCCTGACCGAGGCGCGGGCCAGCTATCCGGACCGCTCGATGATCCTGTCGCTGGTGGCGACGCCGGAGATCGTGCGCCAGTACGAGGACGCCGGCTATCCGGTCTACGAGGACCCGACCCGTGCGGTTGCGGCGGCTGCGTCGGTGATGCGGTTCGGGCGGTTCTTCGCGAGGCCGGCCGAGCCGGCGCCGCCGGCGGTCCCGGCCGGTGCGCCGTCGGTTCCCGCCGCCATGCTGGCGGAGCACGAGGCGACCGATCTGCTGGAGGCCTGGGGCGTCCCGTTCGTGACCCGGCGGCTGGCCCGCACCGCCGACGAGGCGGCGGCCGCGGCCGAAGCCGTCGGCGGCCGGGTGGTGCTGAAGATCGCGTCGGCCGACATCCAGCACAAGACCGAGGTCGGCGGCGTGATCGTCGGGGTCGAGGGCGCCGATGCGGTGCGGGCGGCCCACGGCAGGCTGCTGGACCGGGTCGGCTCGGCCGCGCCGTCGGCCAGGCTGGACGGGGTGATCGTCGCGGCCATGGCGCCGGACGGCGTCGAGGCGGTGATCGGCGTGCAGCGCGACCCGACCTTCGGGCCGGTCGTGATGGTCGGGCTCGGCGGCGTGCTGGTCGAGGTGCTGGAGGACGTGGCGTTCCGGCTGGCGCCGTTCGGCGTCGCCGAGGCGCGGCGGATGATCGGTTCCCTGAAGGGCGCCAAGGTGTTCGAGGGTGTGCGCGGCGCGCCGCCGGCCGACGTCGACGCGCTGGCCGAGCTGCTGGCCAAGGTCTCGGTGTTCGCGGCGTCCGAGGCCGACCGGATCGACAGCGTCGACCTCAACCCGGTGCGGGTGCTGTCGAAGGGGCAGGGGGTGATCGCGCTCGACGCGCTGATCGTGCCGGCGGCCGATCCGGGCTGAAGACCGGGTTGCGCTGAATCAAGGGAACGGCCGGCGGTTCGCGATAAATTACCCGGATAGATGCCCTTTCGGCAGGAGGCCTTCGCATGGACCGGATGCTTGCGCGGGACGTGATGACGACGGATCTGATCGTCGTCGCTCCGACGACGACCGTCGACAAGATCGCCATGGTCATGATGCTGAACCTGATCAGCGCGGTGCCGGTGGTCGACGACAGGTTCCACCTGTTGGGGATCGTCAGCGAGGGCGACCTCGTGATCCGCGACGAGGCCGGAACGGTGCCGCGGCACTCCTGGTGGCTGAAGCTGTTCGAGAGCTCCGAGGAGTTGGCGCGCGAGTACACCAAGGCGCATGGCCAGACCGCCGAGGACGTCATGACCCGCCATGTGGTCAGTGTCGGCCCGGACGCAACCACGGCGCAGGTCGCCGACATCATGCGGCGCCGGGGGATCAAGCGCGTCCCGGTGGTCGAGGAAGGCAAGCTGGTTGGGATGGTGACGCGGGCCGACATCGTGCAGATGGTCGCCCTCGGCTCGGCCGCCGCGACCGACGACAGGCGGCCCGACAACGAGATTCAGGACGAGATCATGAACCGGCTCAGGAACGAGTCCTGGGTCGACACCGCGTTCCTGTCGGTCGTGGTGCAGGACCACGTGGCCGAGGTCTCGGGGCTGATCGCCTCCGAGGACCAGAGGCACGCCCTGACGGTGCTGATCCGCGAGGTCTCTGGCGTCAAGTCGGTCAAGAACCACGCCCGGGTGATGAACCTGCCGGCCTTGTGACGATCGAACTGTGACGACCGAAGGGCCGGGGCGGGTCCTGTACTTCATCAGCCATCCCGACGTCGTCATCGATCCGTCGGTGCCGATCACCGAGTGGCCGCTGTCGGCGCGCGGCCGCGAGCGCATGGCGCGGTGCTGCGACAAGCCATGGGTCGCCCGGCTGTCGGCGCTGTACGCGAGCGCCGAGCGCAAGGCGCTGGACGGAGCCGGGATCCTGTCGGCCGCGACCGGCTTGGCGGTGCACGTGCGCCCCGACCTCGGCGAGAACGACCGCTCCGCCACCGGATACCTGCCGCCATCCGAGTTCGAGGCCACGGCCGACCGGTTCTTCGCCGAGCCGGAAACCTCGGTGCGTGGCTGGACACCGGCGGTCGACGAGCAGCGCCGGATCGTCGCCGCGGTCGAAGCGGTGATCGCCGAGGCGCCGGAGCAGGGCGATATAGCCGCGGTGTCGCACGGTGCGGTCGGAGCTCTCCTGCTCGCGCATCTGCTCGGCGAGCCGATCGGCCGCCGTTTCGACCAGCCCCGCAACGGCGGCGGCAACCTTTTCGCGGTCGACGCGGCGACCGGCGCGTTGCTGCACGGCTGGCAGCCGATCGACTGACCGATCCCGACTCCGTGCACTTCACCGGTGGGTCCCGGGTCGCCGCTTCGCTTCGCCCGGGATGAGGGAAGTTTGATGTCCTCATCCCGGACGGGCGCGCACCGGCGTGGCCGATCCGGGACCCACTCACGCGAACAGCGAGCATTGCGATTCTGAATCATGTCTGGTACATATGTACCAAGATAACTAACGATGTCCGCTATGACCGAGACCAAGACCGTCGACCGCGTGCAGACCGGGGTCCGCCTGGAGCGCCGGCTTCTGAAGGTGATGAAGGGGGTGGCCGAGCTGCACGACATCAGCCTCGGCGACCTGATCGAGGGGGTGATGCTGCACGCCTTCGAGGGCAAGGCGCCGTTCGGGCCGGAGACGCTCGAGCGGATCGCGAGGCTCAAGGCCGTGTACGACCTCGACCTGACGGCGGCGGACAGCCACAGGCTGACGGAGCGTCCCGATGACCGATGACGAGTTCGCCGCCGCGTTCGAGGCTCTGACCCTGCCGCCGAGCGCGTTCCGGCACGCCGACCACGTGCGGCTGGCCTGGATCTATCTCCGCCGGATGGCGCTGCCCGAGGCGATGCGGCGCTATGCCGACCGGCTGCGCGCGTTCGCGGCGCATGTCGGCAAGCCGGGGCTGTACCACGAGACCATCACCTACGCCTTCCTGATGGTCATCAACGAGCGCATCGCCGACGGGCCGGACGCCGAGGACTGGGACGGCTTCCGGGACCGCAACCCGGATCTGTTCGGCGGGGTGAAGGGCGCTCTCGGCCGCTGGTACAGCGAGCAGCGGCTGACTTCCGACCGGGCCCGCGCCGGCTTCGTGATGCCTGATCGCGTCGCAGCCGGATAGGGCCGGGGCTTCGGGTGGGTCCCGGCTCTCCGCGGCTTCGCCGCTGCGGCCGGGATGAGGACAAGAGGGATCTCCCGTCATCCCTCATCCCGGGCAAGCGTAGCGCGACCCGGGACCCACGACGCGAAGGGCAGGTCAGCCCTTGCCGGCCAGCATGCCCTCGACCAGGACCTGCACGCGCAGCGCCTCCTCAGGCGTGGCCAGCAGGCTGTTCTCGCCGCGGACCAGCTTGTCCAGCTCGTCGAGCTGGCGCTGCAGCGAGGACCGGCGCGGGTCGGCCGGGAACTCGTAGGCCGCCGCCCAGTCGCCGCCCGAGGACTTCCAGAGCTGGTAGAACTCGGTGAACCGGAAGCTGGTCTTGGCGGCCTTCACCGTGACCTCCTGGCGGTCCGGCTGGGCGCCGCCGACCGTGCCGATCACGCTGACCGGACGGCCGTCGGCGGTCTCCAGGCGGGCCAGGATCTCGCTCTCGCACAGCGCCGGGTCGGCCGGATAGCTCGGCCGCGCCCATTTCAGGGTGAGCGGCGCCAGGAACCGTTCCGACAGGAACAGGAAGTGCGAGATCACCTCGCGGGTGTAGCCGCCCTCGGCCTTGAAGCGCAGCCAGTCGGCATCGACCTGCCAGGCGCGCGGCCAGGCCGGGTAGGTGACGACGATGTCGATGCCCAGCACGTCGCCGGTCTCGCCGCCGGCGATCGCGTTGCGCAGCACCTCGAAGCCGACCGACGACGCCTGGGTGAAGTTCACCGCGGCGCGGGTGCCGGCGAGACGCTTCACCAGGTCCTCGCTCTCGGCGATGTCGACGCCGAGCGGCTTCTCCAGGAACACCGTCTTGCCGGCCCCGGCGGCGGCCAGGGCATAGGCCTTGCGCGGCACCGGCGGGCAGGCGAGGTAGACGACGTCGGCGGCGGCGATCGCCGCTTCGGCGCTGTCGACGATCGGCACGCCCGGTGCCACCTCGCGGGCCTTGGCGCAGGAGTCCGACGACGGGTCCCAGAGCGCCACCGGCTCGAAGCCGGGGTGGAACACCAGGTTGTCGAGCAGCCGCCGGCCCATGATGCCGAGGCCGATGATCGCGGTCTTGTGGGCCATCGGGGCTCTCCTCAGTAGCCGAGCGCGCAGCCGTCCTTGCGCGGGTCGGAGCCGGCGACGAGGCAGCCGTTGGCCCGGTCGATCCAGATCCCCTGGCTGCCGCCGAGCGGCTTCTCCATCGGCTCGAGCACGTGGCCCTTGGCCTCCAGCGCGGACAGGGTCTCGGCCGAGAAGGTGTTCTCGACCTGCAGCTTGCCGGCGAGCGCGAAGCTGCGCGGCGCGTCCATCGCCTCCTGCACGTCCATGCCCAGGTCGAGCACGTTGGTCAGGAAGCCGGCATGGCCGGTCGACTGATACTGGCCGCCCATGACGCCGAACGGCGCCACCGCCTGGCCGTCCTTGACCACCATGCCGGGGATGATGGTGTGCATCGGCCGCTTGCTCGGGCCGATGGCGTTGGCGTGGCCTTCCTCGATCCGGAACGACCGGCCGCGGTTGTGCAGCATCACGCCGGACTCCGGCGCCATGATGCAGCTGCCGAAGCCGGAGAAGATCGAGTTGATGAAGCTGACCGCGGTCCCTTCGGCGTCGACGCAGGACAGGTAGATGGTGTCCTTGTGGACCGGGAAGTCGCTCGGCCGGAAGCTGCCGGCCCGCTCCGGGTCGATCATCGCCCGCAGGCCCTTGGAATGCTCCTCGGACAGCAGCCAGTCGACCGGCACGTCGACGTGGCGCGGGTCGGAGACGTAGCGGTCGCGCTGGGCGTAGCCGAGCTTGGTGGCCTCGGCCAGCAGGTGGACGCGCTGCACCTCAGACAGCCCGGCGATGTCGTAGCCGGACAGGATGTTGAGGATCATCAGGGCGCAGATGCCCTGGCCGTTCGGCGGGCACTCGTAGATGTCGTGGCCGCGGTAGGTCGACTTGATCGGGGTGACCCAGTCGGCGGTGGCGTTCGCGAAGTCCTCGACCGTGTGCAGGCCGCCGAGCCTGCGCAGCTCCGCGACCATGTCCTCGGCCACCGGCCCGGTGTAGAAGCCGTCGCGGCCCCGCTCGGCGATCCGCCGGAAGGTGGCGCCGAGCTTCGGCTGGTAGTGCCGGGTCCCGACCGCCGGCGCCTTGCCGTCGACCAGCATGACCTCGCGGGCGACCGCGTGCTGCAGCAGGCGAGGGGTGTCCTCGACCCAGTCCGAACCGACGCGCGGCGCCACCGGGTAGCCGCCCTCGGCGAGCCGGATGGCCGGCTGCAGCAGCTCGTCCAGGCCCTTCTTGCCGAACCGCTCGAGCAGCAGCGACCAGGCGGCGATGGCGCCCGGCACGGTCACCGAGTGCGGGTCGGCGGTCAGGCCGATCTCCTTGATGCCGCGCTCCAGGTACCAGCCGAGCTCGGCGGCGGCCGGCGCCCGGCCGGAGCCGTTCAGCGCAACGATCTCGCCGGAACCCTTCGGCGCCACCAGGGCGAAGCAGTCGCCGCCGATGCCGGTCATCGCCGGCTCGACCACGCACATCACCGCGCAGGCGGCGACGGCGGCGTCGGCCGCGGTGCCCCCCGATTTCAGCACCTCGATGCCGGCCTGGGTGGCCAGCGGGTGCGAGGTGGCGATGGCGGCGTTCGGGGCGTAGACCGGCGAGCGGCCGGGGCGATGGAGATCGCGCATGGAGTCGGTTCCTCCCGAGGGTGATCGGAGCGTGATAGCGACCGCGAAGGGTCCCGGCAAGCCGGGTGACGCCAAGGCACTCTTTCCCGGCCGGACGGGGTGTCGCCGGGACGACGCCTTTCAATCGCTTGGGTTGTGCGCTTGGGTTGTGGGCGGCGGGTGGAAGTCGGCATGGACGGCGGCGAGGCGCACCGCCTATAGTCCGGCTTTCGTGAAAGGCCGTTTCATTTGGAGGACGCCGTGGCGCTCGACACCGAGACCCTGAACCAATTGCTCGACACCGTGCGCCGCTACGTCGACGAGCGCCTGATTCCGCTCGAGGAGCAGGTGTCGCGCGACGACCGGATTCCCGACGAGATCCCGGCCGAGATGGCCGAGATGGGGCTGTTCGGCATCTCGATCCCCGAGGCCTATGGCGGGCTCGGCCTGACCATGGGCGAGGAGGCACGGGTGATGATGGAGCTCGGCCGCGCCTCGCCGGCGTTTCGGTCGCTGATCGGCACCAATGTCGGGATCGGCAGCCAGGGCATCGTCATCGACGGCACCGAGGAGCAGAAGCAGGCCTACCTGCCGCGGCTGGCGAGCGGCGAGCTGGTCGGCTCGTTCTGCCTGACCGAGCCCGAGGCCGGCTCAGACGCCCAGTCGGTGCGCACCTCGGCCCGCAAGGACGGAAACGGCTGGGTCCTGAACGGCACCAAGCGGTTCATCACCAACTCCAGCCGGGCCGGGGTGCTGACGGTGATGGCGCGCAGCGACCCGGACGCCCCCGGCTCGTCCGGCATCACCGCCTTCCTGGTCGACGCCAGGTCGCCGGGGATCTCGATCGGCAGGCCGTACCGCAAGATGGGCCAGCAGGGCACCCACGTCGCCGACATCGTCTTCGAGGACGTCCGGGTGCCGGCCGACGCGATCGTCGGCGGCGTCGAGGGTCGGGGCTTCAAGACCGCGATGAAGGTCCTCGACCGCGGCCGCATCCACCTGTCCGGGGTGTGCGTCGGCATCGCCCGGCGGCTGATCGAGGAGTCGCTGCGCTACGCCACCGAGCGCAAGCAGTTCGGCTCGCGGATCGCCGACTTCCAGCTGGTGCAGGCGATGCTCGCCGACTGCCAGACCGAGATGTACGCGGCACGCTCGATGACGCTCGACGCCGCCGCCCTTTACGACGCCGACGGCAAGGCGCCGATGGAGGCGGCGTGCTGCAAGTACTACGCCTCGGAGATGGTGGGGCGGGTGGCCGACCGGGCCGTGCAGATCCACGGCGGCGCCGGCTACATGGCGGAGTACGCGGTCGAGCGGTTCTACCGCGACGTCCGGCTGTTCCGGATCTACGAGGGCACCTCGCAGATCCAGCAGATCGTCATCGCCCGCAACATGGTGAAAGCCTGGACCGACGGCGCCTGACGGGTGTTGCACTGGCGCAACGAAAGCCGGCCGGCCGCTGCATTCGCGCAACAGCCGGCCCCGTTGCCGCCGACGGCTGGCTCGGCCGAACGGAGCACATCTGCCACGGACTCCATCGCATCCCACCAGTTGTTGTAATCGACGGTGGAGGACCCCCACCTCGTGATGGCGGCGTGGCCGTTGCAGGATGGATACGCCCACGGGCATCCGCCGCCGGCTGGCAGACTCGGCAATTGAGTCTCGACGCGGGCCCCCCCGATGGGGCATGAGGGGGCCCGTCAATCACGTTCCGTGCGAGAGGCAGTCGAATGAGCCAGTCGATCCTGGACGTCCTGAGCCATCACATGACCTGCGTCGCCCGGAGCGACGTCGACGGGATCATGCAGGACTATACCGATCAGTCCGTCCTGTTCTCGCCGGACGGAGCCCTGACCGGAACGAACGATATCCGGCAGTTCTTCACCAACCTGACCGGTTCGATGATGCCGGCCGGGACCAGCTTCGTCGCCGTCCGCCAGGACGTTCGGGGCGACACGGCGTTCCTGCTCTGGCAGGCCGAGTCGCCGACCCTCAAGTTCCACATGGGCGCGGAGACCCTGGTCATCCGCGACGGCAAGATCGTCACCCACAGCTTCGCGGCCGCGATCGAGCGCAAGACCGACTGACGTAACAACAGCTGACCGGCGAGGCCAGGGCGACCGCCCCGGCCCGGCCGGCTTGCGCCACCGTCAGGCCGCCAGGTCCGTCGCCGATCGGCCGAACCGTGCGGCGACCAGGCCGAGCGCCGCGACCACCGCGCCCGCGGCGACCCCTTCCCAGTGGCCGATCCCGAGATCCTGGCTGCCGGGGAACGCGAACAGCAGCCCGCCGACGAAGACCAGGGCCTTGGCGAGCCAGCCGGTGGCGCCGTCGCCGAGCCGCCCGAAGCCGATCAGGTAGGACTGCGTTGCTCCGGCGACCAGCGTCACGCCCACCAGGGCGCTGGCCAGCACGACGACGATGTCGGTCAGCTCGCCGCGCAGGATCAGCGCGGGCTCCATCACGAAGAAGAACGGGATGAAGTAGATGATCGAGCCGATGCGCATGGCGGTGAAGCCGGCGCGCATCGGGTCGGAGCCGGAGATGGTCGCGGCCGCGAAGGCGCCGAGCGCCACCGGCGGGGTGATGAACGACAGCATGCCCCAGTACAGGATGAACAGGTGCACGGCCATCGGGTCGAGCCCCGAGTTGACCAGCGACGGCGCCAGCACGATCGCCAGGAACACGTAGGCCGCGGTGACCGTCATGCCCATGCCGAGGATGAAGCTGGTCGCCGCCCCCATCAGCAGCAGCGCGTAGACCGAGCCGCCGGCCAGCAGGATCAGGTCGGTGGCGAGCGAACCGGTCAGGCCGGTCGCCGACAGCGCGCCGACGATCAGCCCGATGCCGCCCAGGATCGCCACCAGCTCGGCCAGCACCTTGCCGGTCTCGTAGAAGAAATGGACGAGATCCTTGAGCCGCAGCCGGTTGCCGAAGATCTGGTTGGTCGCGAGCAGCACGGCGGTCGCGTAGAACGGCGCCATCGCCTCCTGCTTCAGGTACAGCAGCATCCAGACCAGCAGGGCGAGCGAGAAGATGTAGTGCCAGCCCTGCCTGAACACGTCGCCGAGGCGCGGCAGCTCCTCGCGCGGCAGTCCCTTGAGGTTCTTGCGCGCGGCATAGGCGTCGATCTGCAGGAACAGGCCGAGATAGTACAGGATCGACGGAATCACCGCGGCGATCGCGATGTCGACGTACGGTACCTCGATGAACGACGCCATGACGAAGGCGGTGGCGCCCATGACCGGCGGCATCAGCACGCCGCCGGTGGAGGCGCACGCTTCGACCGCGGCCGCCGTCTCCTTGTCGAAGCCGGTCCGCCGCATCGCCGGGATGGTCAGCGTGCCGGTGGTCAGCACGTTGGTGATCACCGAGCCGCTCATCGAGCCGAGCAGGCCGCTGGAGAAGATCGCCACCTTGGCGCCGCCGCCGCGGACATGGCCCAGCAGGGCGAAGGCGAGGTCGATGAAGAAGCGGCCGGCGCCGGTGTGCTGCAGCGCGACGCCGAAGATCACGAAGCCGATGACCAGCTTGCCGAAGGCGCGCATCGGGATGCCGAAGATCGCCTCGGCGGAGAACGCGTAGTACTGGCCGATCTCCCACAGCGGCTGCTGGGCGCCGTTCAGCGGCCCGGGCATCCACTCCGCGACCGGCGGGTAGAACGAGAACACCAGACAGATGGTGGTCAGTGCCATGCCGGCGGCCCGGCGCACGCCTTCCATCATCAGCGCCCACAGCACGAAGCTGGCCCAGCGGGCGTGGTCCGGCGACAGGTATTCCCAGCCTTCCTCGACCGCTGAGACCGCGTTCCACGCGAGGTAGCAGCCGAGCAGGAAGGTCAGGACGAACAGGGCGACGTCGTAGAGCGGCGGCGAGGTCAGCCCCTTGTCGGCGGCCCGCATCGGGAACACCAGGAACACGATCGGCAGCAGCAGGGCCACCAGCATGTCCAGGTAGGCGAGGTCGAGGATCACGAACCCGACCGTCGCCCCCAGATTGAACAGCTGATAGACCGACATCGCGACCGCAGCGACCACCATGGTCACCGCAAGGGCGTGCCATCCTCGCGGCAGAACACGGTGGCGGAGGGTTTCCGCCACCGTGTCCTCGGTCCGCGAGCCCGCGTCGGGCGCGCTCATCCGCCGATCTCCAGTTGTCTGGGCCTGGCCCGTTACTCGATGACCGGCTTCATGCCGGCCGCCTTGAGCGCGGCCACCCGGGCCTTGCCCCAGCCCTCGATGAACGCCGCCTCATCGGTCGGCGCATCCTTGGTGTAGGTCGCCCAGGTCGACTGCAGAACGTCCTGGCGCTTCACCAGGGCGTCGTTGTGCTTCTGCATGGCGTCGGTCCAGCGGCCGATCTCCTTGAAGTACTTGATCGCGCCGTCGTGGTACGGGACCGCCCACTCGAAGGCCTGGTTGTCGAGCGCCCAACCGGCGGCACCCGGCGCACCGTCCTTGTAGGCGTCGAAGCTCTCAACCACCGCCTTGGTGATGTTGTAGATCAGGTCGTCGTCGGCGTCGGTCCGCACCGTCAGGATCGGGTACGGGTAGGCCATGCCCTCGATCGGCGAGGCCTTGTCGATGTTGGTGCCGGCGCTGACCTTGTGCTGGTTCATGTACGGCGCCATCTCCTTCAGGCGCTGCCAGCCTTCCTTGTCGGCGAACGGCAGCGGCGGCCACAGCAGGCCGCGCGGGCTGGCCGCGACCGCCTTGGTGGCACCGGAGTTGGAGATCGCGAAGGCGGCGTCGACCTGGTTGTTGGTCATGCCTTCCCACGACGCGCCGAAGCCGGCGAACTCGACCTTCTGGACGTCGTCCCAGGTCAGGCCGGCGAAGGCCAGGAATGCGGTGACGTTGTGGTTGAGGGCCGGCGCCGCCTTGACCCAGGCGACGCGCTTGCCCTTGAGGTCCTTGTACTCCTTGACCCCGATGTCGCCGGCGACGCCGACCATCAGCCCGGCACCGCCGGTCGAGGACATCACGATCCGGATCGGCTGCGGGCCCCAGTCCGGCTTGTCGAAGCCGAACACGCCTTCCTGGGCGAAGTAGGTGCCGACGCCGTTGGCGACCGCCTCGACCTTGCGGGCCTGCAGCGGGCGCAGACGCGAAACGTCGTTCTTGCCCGGCAGCACGCGCAGGTTGACGCCGTACTTCTCCTTGAACGCCTTGCCCATGGCGACCGCGTGGGCATGCCCGGCGGACCCGGTGTCGTAGGCGGTCCAGGCCATCGTGCTCGGCAGCTTGACCTCGGCCGCGCCGGCGGCGCCGGCCGTCATCACAAGGGCAGCCGCCCCCATCAGCGCGCCGGTCAGGCGCGCGCCCATGCTCATCTCCATGGCGTTCCTCCTCGTAATCCGCCGGTTTCTCGGGTTCACCCCGCTTTTCGTACGGTCGAGTATGGTCGGCACCCGCCGGTCAGACAAGTCACGCCGGCGCAAAAAATTCCGAAATAGAGGATGCTTATTCCGCAGGTCGGAATATCCGTGTCGCGGCTCGACGGTTCCGGCGGCGGCGTGCCAAAGTCGCGGCCCATCAATTCCCGTCGCGGAGCGTGCCATGGCCGGCATAAACGAGAAGACAGTGATAACCTGCGCCCTGACCGGCGGCTTCGACAATGCGCACATGAACCCGGCGATCCCGGTGACGCCGGAGCAGATCGCCAACTCGGCTCTGGAGGCCGAGCGCGCAGGGGCGGCGGTGGCCCACATCCACGTTCGCGATCCGAAGACCACCAAGGCGTCCATGGATCCGGCGCTGTACCGCGAGGTGGTGCAGCGGATTCGCGATGCCGGATCCAAGCTGGTCCTGAACCTCACGACCGGGGCCGGCGGTCGCTACATCCCCGGCGACAACGAGCCGCTGTCGCCGGCCGCCGGCTCCACCCTGACCACGCCGGCGGTCCGGGTGCAGCACGTCGACGAACTGCGCACCGAGGTCTGCACGCTGGACATCGCCACCATGAATTTCGGCGAGCACGTCTTCATGAACACCCCGGCGCATCTGCGCGAGATGGCGACCCGGATCCGCGAGGCCGGGGTCAAGCCGGAGCTCGAGGTGTTCGATGCCGGTCACGCCCGGCTGGCCGCCAAGATGGTCGAGGACGGGCTGATCGCCGGGGCGCCGATGTTCCAGCTCTGCCTCGGTATCCCCTGGGGTGCGCCGGCGACCGCGCAGACCATGGCGTACCTCGCCAGCCTGCTGCCGCCGGGGGCGGTGTGGTCGGGCTTCGGGATCAGCCGCATGCAGTTCCCGATGGCGGCGCAGGCCGTGATCCTGGGCGGTCATGTCCGGGTCGGGCTGGAGGACAACCTGTATCTCGACCGCGGCGTGCTGGCGCCGTCGAACGCCGCCCTGGTCGAGCGCGCGGTGACCATCGTCGAGGCGCTCGGCTCCAAGGTGGCGACCCCCGACGAGGCCCGCGAGATCTTCGGCCTGGGCGCTGCAGCGTGAGGCTCATTCTGCAGGCCTGACGGATCGGCGGTGCCCTCATGATACGGCGCGTTTCCCCGGCCACCGTGGTGGCCGTGTCGGCGGTTTTCTGGGGGTTGTGGTGGCTGCCGCTGCGGTCGCTCGGGGCGACCGGGCTGGGGCCGATGGCGCTCAACTTCTGGCTCTACATGCTGGCGGCGCTGGCGCTGCTGCCGATGCTGTGGGCCCTGCGCGCGAAGGCGGTCGCCGGTGGGGTGCCTCTGCTGCTGTCCGCCGCCCTGTTCGGGGTCGCGATCCTGGCCTGGAACGGCGCCCTGCAGACCGGCGAGGTGGTCCGGGTCACGCTGCTGTTCTTCCTGATGCCGGTCTGGGCGACCGTCCTCGGCCGGCTGTTCCTGGCGGAACCGATGGGCGGCCGCCGGGTCGCGGCGATCTGCTTCGGGATCGGCGGGGCGCTGGTGCTGCTGGCGGAGGCCTGGCCGCCGGTTCCGAAGGCGCTGGGCGACTGGCTCGGGTTGTCGTCGGGAATGCTGTTCGCCGGCTCGGCGACGGCGGCCCGCTTCGGCCGGGTCGACGGCCGGGTGCTGACCGCGCTGGCCTTCCTGATCGGCTCGGCGCTGGCGGCGATCGTCGTCGGGCTGGGGCCGGAGCCGGCGTTCCCGCCGTCGCTCGGCGCACTGCTGCCGGTGGCGGCCGTCGCCCTGTTCTGGCTGATGCCGATCACCTGGGCGCAGCTCTGGGGCTCGGGCCGCATGGATCCCGGGCGGCTCGCCCTGCTGATGCTGCTGGAGGTGGTGGCGGCGGCGGTCTCGGCGGCGCTGCTGACCGACGAGCCGTTCGGGTTGCGGGAGGCGGCCGGGTGCGTTCTGATCCTGGCGGCCGGCGCCCTGGAGGCGACCGGGCAGACCACCAAGGTATCGGAAATCCGGAGGAGCGCGACATGAAGGCCTGGCAGATCGTCACCGACGGCATCGACGCCCTGACCCTCGCCGAACTCGACGTGCCCACCCCCGGGCCGGGCGAGGTGCGGGTGAAGATCGAGGCCAGCTCGATCAACTACCGCGACCTGATGACCATCAAGCACGCGGCGGCCCGCGGCATTCCGCTGCCGCGCATCCCGAACTCCGACGGCGCCGGCACGGTGACGGCGGTCGGCCCGGGGGTGACCGGGATCGCGGTCGGCGACCGGGTGGCGTCGTGCTTCTTCCAGGATTGGACCGACGGCGCCTGCTCGCCGGAGGCGATGGCGAGCGCGCTGGGCGGGGCGGTCGACGGCGTGCTGGCCGAGGAGGTGGTGCTGAAGGCCGACGGCGTGGTGCCGGTGCCGGCGCACCTGTCGGCGATCGAGGCCGCGACCCTGCCGTGTGCCGCGCTGACCGCCTGGAACGCGCTGGTCGAGGTCGGCCGCCTGAAGGCCGGCGACACCGTGCTGCTGCTCGGCACCGGCGGGGTGTCGATCTTCGCCCTGCAGTTCGCGACCGCCATGGGCGCGCGGGTGATCCTGACCTCGTCGAGCGACGCCAAGCTGGAGCGCGCCCGGGCGATGGGGGCGGCCGAGACCGTCAACTACAAGGCCAATCCCGACTGGCAGAAGGCGGTGCTGGACCTGACCGGCGGCCGCGGCGTCGACGTAACCGTCGAGGTCGGCGGCCCCGGCACCCTGGCGCGCTCGGTCGAGGCGACCCGGGTGGCCGGGCGGATCGCGCTGATCGGCGTGCTGACCGGCGGCACCATCGACCCGACCCTGATCATGCGCAAGTCGATCACCCTGCAGGGCGTCTACGTCGGGTCGCGCCGGATGTTCCGCGAGATGAACAAGGCGCTGGCCCTGCATTCGATCAAGCCGGTGATCGACCACACGGTGCCGTTCGCCGACGCCAAGGCGGCCTACCACGCGATGGAGGCGGCCGGGCACTTCGGCAAGATCGTCATCGCCGGGTAGGGGCGAACGTCCTACGGGCGCTGGCCGGGCTGCACGGGGACGTGGCAGCGCGGTCCGCCGGACTGGCCTGGTATCGGGGACCCCGACGGCGGAGCGTCCTCGGCCTCCAGGACCACGGCGTCGCGGGCGTAGGGCTCGGGTTCGGGCGTGCCGTCCGCGTACAGGTCGAAGGTCGCCTGATGCAGCGCGTAGCTGTCTGTCGCAGCCCACGGGCCGCGCCAGCCGGCGGGTGTCGACGGCAGCAGGGCGTAGACCGTCATCACCATGTCGATCCGGTCCGTGCCGAGCGGCAGGGACACCAGGCTGTGTCCCATCGAGCGGCCGCGGCCGATCTGCATGCGGGTGGCGGCGACCGGCCGTCCGAGGTCGACGACCCGGTCGTAGATCCGGCGGACCATGTCGCGCTGCCAGTCGTGCGCCAGGGCATCGATCGTCAGCCCGGTCAGGTCCTGGCCGATCTCGTGGACGATCCAGGTACCGAATAGCCGGTACCGCAGGACGGGTGGCTGGTGGCCGGCGTCGTCGCGGATCACGTCCAGAAGGGCGACCTGGCCGATGGCGCCCTGGAAATCTGGAAGATCGAAGTCCGACCGCGCCGGCCATGCCCGGCCGGCCTTGCGCGTGTGCCAGAGCCGAACCAGGTCTCGCTGGCTCGCGTCGAGCGGCGTATCCATCCTCCGGTCCCCCCGGATCCTCGATGCATCGACAATACACGCGGCGGCCGTCGATCGCTGCACTCCGGTGAATGAAGCGCCGCTTCACGGAATTGACCCCCGACCGCCCGCGTGGCACATCGTGCGGCGCAACGCGGCTCGCTTCCGTGCCGCGACAGACATCCAGATCCGGAGGACGCCATGGCCGAGGCTTTCGTGTGCGATGCGATCCGCACGCCGATCGGGCGCTACGGCGGCGCGCTGGCGCAGGTGCGCGCCGACGATCTCGCCGCCCATCCCATGAAGGCGCTGATGGCGCGCAACCAGGGCGTCGACTGGGAAGCCGTCGACGAGGTCTACTACGGCTGCGTCAACCAGGCCGGCGAGGACAACCGCAACGTCGCCCGCATGGCGCTGCTGCTGGCCGGCCTGCCGTCGAACATCCCGGGCTGCACGGTCAACCGGCTGTGCGCGTCGGGCATGGAGGCGGTCAGCGACGCCGCCCGCATGATCAAGACCGGCGAGGGCAGCCTGGCGATCGCCGGCGGGGTCGAGCACATGACCCGCGCGCCGTTCGTGATGGCCAAGGCCGGCACCGCGTTCGCCCGCACCGCCGAGGTCTACGACACCACCATCGGCTGGCGGTTCGTGAACCCGGCGATGGAGAAGCAGTACGGCACCGATTCCATGCCGGAGACCGGCGAGAACGTCGCCGAGAAGTTCCAGGTCCGGCGCGAGGACCAGGACGCCTTCGCCTATCGCAGCCAGCAGAAGTGCAAGGCGGCGGTCGAGCGCGGTCGCCTGGCGCGCGAGATCGTCGCGGTCGAGATCGCCGGCCGCAAGGGCCAGGTGACCGTGGTCGACAAGGACGAGCACCCGCGCCCCGAGACCACCCTGGAAGCGCTGGCCAAGCTCGGCACGCCGTTCCGCAAGGACGGCGGCTCGGTGACCGCCGGCAACGCCAGCGGCGTCAACGACGGTGCGGCGGCCCTGATCGTGGCCAGCGAGGCGGCGGCCAAGAAGCACGGCCTGACCCCGCGCGCCCGGGTGATCGCGGCGGCGGCGGCCGGCGTCGAGCCGCGGATCATGGGCATCGGCCCGGCCCCGGCGTCGAAGAAGGCGCTGGCGATCGCCGGCCTGTCGATCGACCAGATGGACGTGATCGAGCTGAACGAGGCATTCGCCAGCCAGGTGCTGGCCAGCCTGCGCGAGCTCGGGGTCGCCGACGACGATCCGCGGGTCAACCCGAACGGCGGCGCCATCGCGCTCGGCCACCCGCTCGGCGCCAGCGGCGCCCGGCTGGTGCTGACCGCCGCCGAGACCCTGCACGAGACCGGCGGCCGCTACGCGCTGTGCACCATGTGCATCGGCGTCGGCCAGGGCATGGCCATGGTGATCGAGCGGGTGTGACCGCTCGATCTCGTTGACCGCGGAGACCGGTGGGTCCCGGCTCTCCGCGGCGATGCCGCTACGGCCGGGATGAGGGCTTTTGATTGGACCTCATCCCGGACGGGCGCGCCGCTGGCGGGACCGATCCGGGACCCACGCAGCGACGGGCGCAAGCCAATAACCAACAGGCCGAAAGCTCAGGGAGAAACCACGCCATGATCGACCCGAACGCCAAGGATCTCGTCGTCGGGGTCGTCGGTTGCGGCGCCATGGGGCAGGGCATCATCCAGGTGGCGCTGCAGGGCGGCCTGCGCGTGGTCGCCTACGACGCCCGCGAGGGCGGCGCGGCGGCCGGGCGGGACGCGGTGATCGGCCGGCTGAACCGGCTGGTCGAGAAGGGCACCCTGGAGGCCGAAGCGGCCGCCGGCATGGGCGCGGCTCTGACCGTCGCCGGCGACATCGCCGACCTGGCGTCCGCCGCGGTGGTCGTCGAGGCGGTGTTCGAGGACATCGAGGTCAAGCGCGCGCTGTTCGAGAAGCTCGAGGCGGTGGTGGCGGCCGACGCGATCATCGCCTCCAACACCTCGTCGCTGCCGATCGGCTCGCTGGCGCGCGGCTGCAAGCACCCGGCGCGGGTCGCCGGCATGCACTTCTTCAACCCGGTGCCGCTGATGCGGCTGGTCGAGGTGATCCGCGGCCCGGCGACCGACCCGGCGGTGATCGACGCGCTGGTGGTGATCGGCAAGCGGTTCGGCCGCACCCCGGTCGTGGTCAAGGACTCGCCGGGCTTCCTGGTCAACATGGGCGGCCGCGCCTTCACCACCGAGGGCCTGCACCTGCAGCACGAGGGGGTGGCGACGCCGGCCCAGGTCGACGCGGTGATGCGCGACTGCGGGCATTTCCGGATGGGGCCGTTCCAGCTCATGGACCTGACCGGGATCGACGTGAACTACCCGGTCTCGATGATCGTGTTCGAACAGTTCCTGAACGACCCGCGCCTGCGCACCACGCCGCAGCACCGCGCGTTGTTCGACGCCGGCCGGTTCGGCCGCAAGACCGGGCAGGGCCACTTCCGATACGACGACAAGGGCAACATGGTCGACGTGCCGAGCGCCGACCATGTCGGCGACGCGGCACCGGCGACCGCCGTGCACGTGGCGACCCCGAACGACGCGGCGCTGCTGGAGATGCTCGACCGGGTCGGGCTGGCGGTGCGCGGCGACGACGGGCACATTCCGGTGGTGGCGGCGCTGTACGGCGAGGACGCCAGCGGGTTCTGCGCCCGCACGGTCAGCGACCCGAAGCGCCTGGTGGCGATCGACACCACCGGCGACACCTCCAGGCGCGCCACCCTGATGACCGCCCCCGGCGCCGGTCCGGAGGCTCGCGACGCGGTGGCGGCGGCGTTCGCCAGGGTCGGCGTGGCGCCGACGGTGATCCAGGACTCGCCCGGCTTCATCCTGCAGCGCATGCGCACGATGATCGCCAACCTCGGCTGCGAGATGGCGCAGATCGGGCTGGCGACGCCGGAAGACATCGACACCGCCATGAAGCTCGGCCTGAACTACCCGCTCGGCCCGCTGGAGATCGTCGAGGACATGGGCGTGGCCCACACCTACGGCATCATCTCGGCGATCCACGAGGCGACCCGGGACCCGCGCTACCGCCCGTCGCTGTGGCTGCGCCGCCGCTCCCTGCTCGGCCTGCCGGTGCACACGCCGGCGTAGGGGTCCGCCCGTCGCTTCTTGGGTCCCGGCTCTTCGCGGCTCCGCCGCTGCGGCCGGGATGAGGGGGTATTTGTTCCCTCATCCCGGCCGTAGCAAAAGCGGAGAGCCGGGACCCATGCCGCAGCCTGACCAGCCCGTAACCCGTTCCCCGCAAAGCCGTTCCCGCAAATCCGCGCTTTGACCGCACGATCCCGCCCGCCATCATCCGTCCGCCCGAGGGGGCGGCCCGAGGGGGCGGGAGGAAACAAGAAATGGCCTTGTGGGTCTGGTTGTCGATCATGGCGGCCGCGGCGCAGACCGCGCGCACCGCCGGGCAGAAGCATCTGGCGGGCTCGATGTCGTCGTGGTCGGCGACCTGGGTCCGGTTCCTGTTCGGCCTGCCGTTCGTCGTCGGCTACCTGCTGGTGGCGACCTCGGACCGGGCGGCGCCGATGCCGACCCCGCATGTCGAGTTCTTCCTGTGGTGCCTCGGCACCGCGGCCTCGCAGATCGTCTCGACGGTGCTGCTGGTCCACCTGTTCTCGCTGCGCAACTTCGCGGTCGGGACTTCCTATGCCCGGACCGAGGCGTTCCTGACCGCGGTGGTCGGCGCCAGCCTGTTCGGCGAGGCGATCGACGCCGCCGGCTGGATCGCGATCGTGATCAGCGTGGTCGGCGTGGTGCTGATCAGCCTGGCCAAGCAGGGCGTGTCGGGCATGGCGCTGATCCGCTCCGGGCTGAACAAGGCGGCCGGCGTCGGCGTGCTGTCCGGGCTCGGCTTCGCGCTGGCCTCGCTGACCCTTCGGCGGGCCAGCCTGTCGCTCGGCGATCCCGACTTCCTGACCGCCGCCTCGATGACGCTGGTGACGGTGGTCTCGATGCAGGTCGTGCTGCTCGGCGGTTTCGTGCTGGCGACCAGGGCCAAGGAACTCGCGGCGATCGGCAGGGCCTGGAAGGCCTGCGTGTTCGTCGGCCTGACCAGCGCCATCGGCTCCGGCGGCTGGTTCACCGCCATGACCATCGAGCGCGCGGCCTACGTCAAGGCGATGGGCCAGATCGAGTTCGTGTTCGCGATCCTGGTCTCGACCCTGGTGTTCCGAGAGCGCTCGACGACGCGCGAGCTGGTCGGCATGTCGCTGGTCGCCGGCGGCATCGTGGTGTTGCTGCTGTACGCGCGCTGAGGATGGGGCTCTGAGGGGTTCCGGCCGTCATGCTCCGCCACTAGACTGCCGGGTATGAAGGACCCGGAAGACAGCCACCCCGAAGACCGCGACCTGGACGACGAGGACGATACCGACCCCGTGCCGGCCGGGACGGACCGGCCCAGCCTCTGGCAGTGGCCGGTGGTGCGCGGCGTGGCGAACGGCGCGCTGTTCGCGGTGATGCTGAGCATAATCCAGGTGTTCGGCGTGTTCCGCGAGGCGCGGCCGCTCGACGACGAGTCGCTCGCCGGCAACATCGGCGCCGGCGTGGTGTTCGGCTTCGTGATGTACATCGTCGAGCTGTGGCGCTGGCATCGCCGGACCAGGCAGGCCGGCGCCGGCGTTTCCCGGGTCGGCCGCAACACGGCCGCCGCCGAGGCCGCTCGCCGGACGGTGGAGCGCCGGCTGGAGCGTGCCGACGACAGCGCTGACCAAAGCGACGACGAGACCCCGAAACGATGACCGACGACCCGACTTCCAACCCGCTGCCGGCTGTTGCGCCGCGCGGTGCGGGCCACCGCTTCGTGATCTACGGCGACGCCTGCTCGGGCATTCCCGGCGCTCTGCACGAGCGGACCTTCGCCAGTGTCAACGCAGTGGTCCGCCGGCTCGACCCGGCGCCGGAGTTCATCGTCTTCCCGGGCGACGAGATCACCGGCCTGACCCGCGACGAGGCCGCGCTGCGCGAGCAGTGGCGGCACTGGTTCGAGGTCGAGATGGCGTGGCTCGACCGCGAGCGCACGCCGCTGTTCCACACCACCGCCAACCACACCACCTACGACCCGATGAGCGAGCGGGTGTTCGCCGACGTCATGGCGCACCTGCCGCGCAACGGCCCGCGCGACCAGAAGGGGTTGAGCTACTGGGTGCGGCGCGACGACCTGCTGATGGTGTTCGTGCACACCCTGTGGTCCGGGCTCGGCGGCGAGGGGCACGTCGAGACCGACTGGCTGGACGCGACCCTGGAGGCGCACGCCGACGCGCGGGTCAAGCTGGTGATCGGCCATCATCCGGTGTTCCCGGTGAACGGCTACGCCGGCGCCTACCAGCGAGACATCGGCCCGCCGCACTCCGTGTTGTTCTGGGAGACCCTGAAGCACCACGGCGTGACCGCCTACATCTGCAGCCACATCCTGGCGTTCGACGTCCAGGTGCTCGACGGTATCCTGCAGGTCTGCACCGCCGGCGCCGGCACCGCCCACCGGATGCCGGAGGGGGTGGAGTACCTGCACTGCCTGACCGCTGCGATCGACGGGCAGGGCTTCCGGTACCGCGTGCTGGACACCGAGGGTGTCGTCCGCGAGGCGTTGTCCTGGCCGTTCGCCCTGCCGGCCGCCGATGCCTGGCGCGAGCTGGCGGCCGGCGAGCAGGCGGCCCCGGACACCGAGCCGATGGCGGCGGGGCCGGTGCCGGCGGCAGTTCGGGCGTGGCGCTTTACCGGGATCGCGGCCGAGGACGGGGTGGCGGCGCGCCAGACCTGGCTCAGCGCGCGCGGCGACGGGGCGGCGATCGCGCCGCTGTGGATCGGCGTCAGCGGGCCCGACCAGCGCCTGACCGTCAGCATCAGCATCGATCCGAATCCCGGCCGCAGCCCGCATTACTGGCACGGGCCGGTTCTGGAGCCGGGCGAGCGGTTCGACCTGACCGTCGCCCTGCACGGCGGCATGGGGCCGGGCGGGGTGCTGGTGCGGGTCGGCGAGGACGGGCCGTGGTCGACCCTGGACGGCGCCTCGGCGTCAGGGCCCGAGGCGCTGGCGGCGCTGCCGCACTGGACCGTCGGCCACGGCGACGGCGGCCCCGACGACCGGCCGTACCTCGGCCGGGACCTGCGGGTGCGGACCGTGCACGCGCCGCAGGAGGCGGTGTAGTTCAACCCCCGCGTCATGGAAAATGACCATGCGTGTCAGGCGTTGAACGGCGGCTTTCCTCGCGCCGGCCGAGGGACTACGGTCTCGGCTCCGCCTGCCGAGGAGCTATCGTGATCCACGTTTCAAGCCAGTTCGATTCCGGCAACATCGAGGTTGTTGCCGCCGACAGCCCGGACGCCGTCCGGCTGCGCATCGCCAAGGACGGGGCCGCCGATTTCTTCCAGTGGTTCCACTTCCGGGTGTCGGGCGCGCGTGGCGTGCCGCTGACCCTGACCATCGAGAATGCCGGGACGTCCAGCTACCCGAAGGGCTGGGAAGGCTACCGCGCGGTCGCCTCGACCGACCGGCAGGATTGGCGGCGGGTCGACACCAGGTACGACGGCACCGCCCTGACGATCCGGCACACCCCCGATGCCGACGCGGTCTGGTTCGCCTATTTCGCGCCGTACTCGCTGGACCGGCACGACGACCTGGTGGCCCGCGCCCAGGCCCGGGGGACCGCCCGGCTGGAGCGCCTGGGCGCCACGCTCGACGGCCGCGACCTGGACATGCTGACCTTCGGCTCCGGGCCGAAGCCGCTGTGGGTGATCGCCCGCCAGCATCCGGGCGAGTCGATGTGCGGCTGGTTCATGGACGGGCTGGTCGACCGGCTGTGCGACCCGTACGACCCGGTGGCGCGGGCGCTGATGGCGCAGGCGACCCTGCGGGTGGTGCCGAACATGAACCCGGACGGCGTGTTCCGCGGTCACCTGCGGACCAACGCCAGCGGCGCCAACCTGAACCGCGAGTGGCGCGAGCCGAGCCTGGAGACCAGCCCGGAGGTGTTCCACACGATCCGGCGGATGGAGGCGACCGGCGTCGCCATGTGCCTGGACGTGCACGGCGACGAGGCGCTGCCGTACAACTTCATCGCCGGTTACGAAGGCATCCCGGATCCGAGCGAGGCGCATCTGGCGCGGCTGACCCGCTACAAGGGCGAGCTGGCGCGGCTGACCCCCGACTTCCAGACCGAGCACGGCTATCCGAAGCCGGCGCCGGGCAAGGGCAACCTGACGACCTCGACCGGCCATATCGCCAGCACCTTCCGGTGTGCGGCGATGACCCTGGAGATGCCGTTCAAGGACACCGCCAACAACCCGATTCCGGAGATCGGCTGGTCGCCCGACCGCAGCCGGCGGTTGGCGGGGCACTGCCTGGAGGCCATGCTGCTGATGATCGACGACTGGGAGGCCGGGCTGTGATCACCGTCTGGGGCCTGAAGAACTGCGACACCTGCAAGAAGGCCCGGGCCTGGCTGGACGGCCGGTCGGTGTCATACGCCTTCAAGGACGTGCGCGCCGATGCGGTCGCGGCCGGCGACGTGAAGGCCTGGCTGGACGCGGTCGGGGCCGACGTGCTGCTGAACCGGCGCGGCACCACCTGGCGCGGCCTGGACGACGCGGCCAAGGCCAAGGCCGATGACCCGGCCGGGCTGGTCGAGCTGCTGGTCGCCAACCCGGCGCTGATCAAGCGGCCGGTGTTCGTCGGCGGCGACGGGACGGTGGTGGTCGGCTTCGGCAAGGCCGAGCAGGCCAGAGCGGAGGTGCTCGGGTGACCGGCCCTGCAACCGCGGGATCGGCGGATATCGCGGTCGTCGGCGGCGGGCTGGTCGGCGCGGCGGTCGCCTGGGGGCTCGGCCGGGCCGGCGCGCGGGTCGTGGTGCTGGACGAGGGCGACGACGCGATTCGGGCGTCGCGCGGCAATTTCGGCCTGGTCTGGGTCCAGGGCAAGGGCGACGGCATGCACGAGTACGCCGCATGGACCCGCAACAGCGCCACGCTCTGGCCGGAGCTGGCGGCGGCCATCGCCGGGGAGGAGGGGGTCGACGTCGGCCTGCGCCAGCCGGGCGGAATCGAGCCGTTCCTGAGCGAGGCCGAGCACGAGGCGGCCGAGCTCGAGATCCGGCGGATGCACAATCAGCCGGGGGTCGGCGCCAACGACGCCCGGATCATCGACGCGCACGAGGCGCACGAACTCGAGCCGGCGCTCGGCCCCGAGGTGATCGGCGGCACCTTCTGCCCGCACGACGGCCACGTGAACCCGCTGTTCCTGCTGCGCGGCCTGCATGCCGGGCTGACCCGCCATCGTGTCGACTATCGGCTGAACCACCGGGTCGAGCGGATCGAGCGCTCGGGCTCCGGCTACGCGATCGAGACGACGGCCGGAACCGTGACCGCCGGCAAGGTGGTGCTGGCCGCCGGCCTGGGGAACGCGCGGCTCGGCCCGATGGTCGGGCTCGACGTGCCGACGGCGCCGGATCGCGGCCACATCCTGGTGACCGAGCGCCTCGGCCCGCTGCTGTCGCACCCGCTGACCCGGCTGCGCCAGACCGAGGAGGGCACGGTCATGATCGGCGCCAGCTCGGACCGGCCGGGGATGGACACCGGCCTCGATTTCGCGACGGTGGCCCGGCTGGCGGCGCGGGCACGCCGGGTGCTGCCGGCGATCGGCAAGGCCCGCATCGTGCGGACCTGGGCGGCACTGCGCATCATGTCGCCCGACGGCTTTCCGATCTACGCGGAGTCGGCGAGCTGCCCGGGCGCCTACGTGGTCACCTGCCACAGCGGCGTCACCCTGGCGGCGGCCCACGCCCTCGACCTGGCCCCGGTGCTGCTCGGCGACGGCTTCAACGACCGCTTCGCCGCGTTCTCGCCCGACCGGTTCCGGAAGGAAGCGGCGGCTTAGGTCTGCGGCAGCGGGTGGGTTCCGGCTCGATCGCGCCGGGGCGGCGCGCCCGGCCGGAATGACGACAGGAAGGAGAAGCGCTCGCCCCTCCTTTTCGTCATTCCGGAGCGGTTCGCCGGAGGCGGGACGCATCCGGAACCCACGACGCGACGGGCGATCCCCTTGGGCTACGGCAGCACCGTCACGTCGCTCTTCAGCCCCGGCGCCAGCCGCCGGAGGTAGTCGACCAGCTCGCCGGCGGCGTCCTCGGCGGCCGACAGCGGCATCGGGTCGAGCCGCTCGAACACGAACCACATTTCGGTGCTGGCCTCGGTCAGCCGGGTGCGCGGGCCTTGGCGCCAGTTCCAGCGCCGGCAGGTCACGCCGAGGTCGTCGCGCCACACCACCTCGCCGGCGTCGACGGTCTCGACCATCGGCTCGCCGTTCGCCGTGGTCTCGAAGCTCTCGCTGCCGTCGGCGACGATCAGCCGGGGCGAGCCGGCATAGGCCCGCAGGTCTTCGCCGCCGACCGGGATCGCATAGCGTAGGCTGAGCGCGTTGTAGACGTCGACCACGGCATTGATCGCCGGCAGCGCGCCCTGCTTCAGCGCCCGCTTGCGCAGCGCCTCGGCCGAGCACGGGGTGCGGTTCGGCCTGGCCCCGAACGCCCGGTAGGCCTCGGCCCAGGAGGCCAGGTGAGCCTCTCCCCAGCCCGGCCCGTCGGCGATGCCGGCGACCGCCGCGGACAGCATGGTTGCGGCCTCCGGATCCTCGGCCAGGTTGCGGCCGCCGACCACACGCACGCTGACCGCCCGGAAGTCCGGGCGCAGGGCGGCGACGGCGGAAGAGACGCTGGGCGTGAACTCGGGCATCATGTCGCTTCTCTGACCGATCATTCTGCTGGAATATCCATATCAAACATACCGACCGTGTCAATGGATTGACCGATGGCCGCGACAGACCCCGACCGCAGTGACCCCGACAGGATGGCCCCGGACCGTATCGCCGGCGTGATCGCCCGCAACGTCGCGCTGCGCCGGCACGAGCAGCGGCTGTCGTTCGAGCAGCTCGCCCGCCGGGCCGGCGTCAGCAAGGGCGTGATCGTGCAGCTCGAGCAGGCCCGCTCGAACCCGAACATCGCGACCCTGTGCCGGCTGGCCTCGGCGCTCGGCGTGGCCGTGGTCGACCTGCTGGCCGAGGATGCCGGGGCAGCGGTCCAGGTGGTCCGGGCCGGCGAGGTGCCGGTGCTGTGGAACGGCCCGGCGGGCGGCAGCGCCCGGCTGCTGGCCGGCACCCGCGGTCCCGACATGCTGGAGCTCTGGGCGTGGGAGCTGCGGGGCGGCGAGCGCTACGACGGCGCCCCGCATGCCGCCGGTACGCGGGAGATCGTGCACGTGCTCGAGGGCCGTCTGGCGATCGAGGTCGGCGACCGGCGGATCGAGCTCGACCCCGGTGACGGAATGACCTTTGCCGGCGACCGTCGACACGCCTACCTTGCGGTGTCCGACTGCGTCCGCTTCACCATGGCCGTCCACGAACCTCCCGCCGCCGGGGCACCCGCATGATGCGTTTCGACCGTCTTTCCAGTCCCGGCCGCACGCGCCGGATCAGCTTCCTGTTCGAGGGCGAGCCGGTGGAGGCGCAGGACGGCGACACCGTCGCCACCGCGCTGCTGGCGGCCGGTGCCGGCGCCACCCGGTCGACCCCGGCCAGCGGGTCGGCGCGCGGCGCCTACTGCCTGATGGGCGTGTGCTTCGAGTGCCTAGTCGAGATCGACGGGGTGCCGAACCGCCAGGGCTGCATGGTGCCGGTCGCCGAGGGCATGAGCGTCCGGCGCCAGCGCGGCGCCGCCGGTGTCGCGGAGGACATGTGATGACCGCGGTCCGCGACCTGCTCATCGTCGGCGCCGGGGCCGCCGGCTTGTCGGCCGCCGCCGAGGCGCGCGAGCTCGGCCTCGACGCGCTGGTCCTGGACGAGCAGCCGGAGCCGGGCGGTCAGGTTTACCGGTCGGCGGCGCGCGTTGCCGAGCGGCGCCCGGCCGACCTGGCGTTCCTGGGCGCCGACTACGCCCGCGGTGCCGAGCTGGTGGCCGCGGCCACCGGCGTCGAGCGCCGGCAGGGGGCGACGGTCTGGCAGATCGGCCCGGCCGGCCGCGACGGCAGCCGCGAGGTGCTGTGGTCGGAGGCCGGGACCGCCCGCCGGGTCCTGGCCCGCACCATCCTGGTCGCCAGCGGCGCGATGGAGCGGCCGGTGCCGGTACCGGGCTGGACCTTGCCGGGGGTGACTACCGTCGGCGCGCTGCAGGTCGCGTTGAAGCAGTCCGGGATCTACCCGGCCGGCCGGGTGGTGATCGCCGGGTCCGGGCCGCTGCCGCTGCTGCTGGCCGAGCAGCTTCGCGCCGCCCGCGTGCCGGTGGCGGCGATCCTCGACACCACTCCGTCGGGGCGGACGGCGAAGGCGCTGCCGCTGCTGCCGGCGGCGGCCCTGGCGGCGCCGGACACCCTGCGCAAGGGGCTGGCGCTGCTGAAGGCGCGCGACCGTTCGGGGGTGCCGGTGTGGCGCCACGTCCGGGACGTGCGGGCGGAGACCGGTCCCGACGGTGCGCTCGCCGAGGTCCGGTTCCGCACGGCATCGGGCGACGAGGAGACGATCGCCGCCGACCTGCTGGCACTGCACGAGGGCGTGGTGCCGAACCCGCAGCTCACCCGGCTGGTCGGCGCCGAGCATCGCTGGCACGAGGCGCAGCGCTGCTTCCACCTGGTGACCGACCCGTGGGGCGAGACCTCGGCGGCCGGCGTCTACGTGGGCGGCGACGGCGGCGGCATCCTCGGGGCGCGCGCCGCCGAGGCGTCGGGCCGGCTGGCAGTGCTGTCGGCGGCGTCGCGGCTCGGGCACCTGGCCGAGACCGCGCGGGATTTCCGGGCCGCCCCCTGGCAGTCGCGGCTGCGCGGCGAGCGGGCGTTGCGACGGCTGCTCGACGTGCTGTACCCGGCGCCGGACTGGATCGCCGAGCCGGCCGACGAGGCGATCGTCTGCCGCTGCGAGGAGATCACCGCCGGCGAGCTCCGCAAGGTCGCCGGCCACGCCGCCGGGCCGAACCAGGCCAAGGCGTATCTGCGCTGCGGCATGGGGCCGTGCCAGGGCCGGCTGTGCGGCCTGACCGTCACCGAGATGATCGCGAAGGCCCGCGGCACGACGCCGGCCGAGACCGGCTATTACCGGATCCGGGCGCCGATCAAGCCGGTGACCCTCGACGAGATCGCATCGCTCGACAGCGAGGGGGCCGCGTGACAACGGGACTGCGGCGATGACCGGGCTGGTCCTCGCCGTCTTCGCCGTCGTCTACGCCGGGCTGGCCGCCGGACGGCTGCCCGGGCTCGGCATCGACCGCACCGGCTTCGCGCTGCTCGGCGCGCTGGTGCTCTATGCCGCCGGCGCGGTCGACGGCGACAGGGTCGCGGCGGCGGTCGACATGCCGACGCTGGTCGTGCTGTTCGGGCTGATGGTGCTGTCGGCGCAGTTCTACGTCAGCGGCTTCTACGACCTGTGCGCCCACGCCGTCGCCCATCGCGGGGCGTCGCCGCGCCGGCTGCTGGCGGTGACGGTGGTCGTGGCCGGCGGGCTGTCGGCCGTGCTCGCCAACGACGTGGTGGTGTTCGCGATGACGCCGCTGCTGTGCCACGGGCTGCGGGCTCGCGGCCTCGATCCGCGACCGTACCTGATCGCGCTCGCCGGGGCGGCGAATGCCGGCTCGGCGGCGACCATCATCGGCAACCCGCAGAACATCCTGATCGGCCAGGCCGGCGCCCTCGACTTCTGGCGGTTCCTGGCGGTCTGCGGCCCGCCGGCGGTGGCCGCGCTGGCGGTCGTGTACGGCACGGTGGCGGCGGTGTGGCGGCGCGAGCTGGCGGCGCCGGGCCGGTCGTCGGGCGACGAGCGACCGACGGTCGACCGCCAGGGCATCCTCAAGGGCACGGTCGCCACGGTCGCGCTGCTCGGCTGCTTCGCGCTGCCGGTGCCGCAGGCCACCGGGGTGCTGGTTGTGGCCGGGGCGCTGCTGGTCAGCCGACGGCGCACGACGCGCGAGATGCTGGCGCATGTCGACTGGCCGCTGCTGCTGCTGTTCGTCGGCCTGTTCGTCATCACCGACGCGGTCGCCGCTCTTCCGGTGGTCGGCGAGACGGTTCGCGGCCTGCAGGCGGCCGGGGCCGATCCGGCGCGGCTGGGCGTACTGGCGCCGCTGGCGCTCGCCGCCAGCAACACCATCGGCAACGTGCCGGCCGTCGTCCTGGTGCTGGCGCTGGTACCCGACCTGCCGGCGGCGGCGCTGCATGGCCTGGCGCTGCTGTCGACCTTGGCCGGCAACCTGCTGCTGGTCGGCAGCCTGGCCAACCTGATCGTGGTCGAACGGGCAGCCGGCGCCGGGGTGCGGCTCGGCTTCCTCGACCACGCCCGCTGCGGCGTGCCGATGACCCTGGTGTCGATGGCGCTCGCCACGGCGTGGCTGGCGATCGTCGCGTAGGCGGGGGCGCTGGACAGACGGCGCTGGCCATCGTGCAATGATGGAATGATGCGTCGGACTCTGGGCCTGCTGTTCGGACTGACCTTCCTGGCGGCTGCCGGCGGTTCCCCGGTCCGGGCCGAGGTCGCCGTCGACCTGGAACTGGTGCTGGCGATCGACGTGTCGGGCTCGATCGATCCCACCGAGGCTTTCCTCCAGCGCGAGGGCTATATCCAGGCGCTGACCAGCCCCGAGGTGGTGCGGGCCGCGACCGCCGGGCCGCTCGGCCGCATCGCCGTCAGCTATGTCGAGTGGGCCGGCAGCCGCCACGTCCGCACGATGGTCGACTGGCAGCTGATCGACGGGCCGGTGGCGGCCAGGCGCGTCGCCGACATGGTGTTCGACGCCGGCCTGTTTCCCGGTCAGCGCACCTCGATCAGCAACGCGATCCTCTATGCGCTGCCGCTGTTCCGCGACAACGGCTTCGCCGGCACCAGGCGGGTCATCGACATTTCCGGCGACGGTCCCAACAACGACGGCCTGCCGGTGCTTGCGGCGCGCGAGGCCGCGGCGGCGGCCGATGTCTCGATCAACGGGCTGACGATCCTGAACGACCGGGTCGGGCCGTACGGCTATCCGTCCCTGCAGGACCTCGACGTCTATTACGAGGAATGCGTCATCGTCGGCCAGGGGGCGTTCGTGCTGGTCGCCGACGGGTTCAGCGACTTCAGCCGGGCGATCCGTCGCAAGCTGGTGCTGGAGATCGCCGGGCTGACGCCGCGTCGCGCCGGGCTGCAGGCCGTCAGCGGCTACGACTGCCTGATCGGCGAGCGCCAGCTGCGGCAGTGGCTCGAGCGCGCACCGTTCGACCCCTAGGGGCGGGGGCAGGGGACCGCCGCTCGTTGCGTCGTGGGTCCCGGCTCGCTGCTTTGCTGCGGCCGGGATGAGGGGAGATGGACAACCACAGTCCTCATCCCGGCCGCAGCGGCGGCGCCGCGTAGAGCCGGGACCTAACGACTGTTCGCCGCCCGCGGGCTACTGCATGAAGCCGCAGCGGTAGAGCTGGACGTGGAAGTCGCGCAACACCCGCTCCTGCTCGGCGGGTGGGACCTCGGCGACCAGCTCGGTCTCGAAGTTCGGCCGCTTGAGGTGCTTGACGACGATCTTGCGGGCGAGCTGCGAGGCCTTGCCCTCGGGCAGCATCTCGGGCGTGCACATGGACAGCAGCATGAACGCGCGGATGTGCAGCGGGCGGCTCGGATCGTCGACCCGCTCCAGGATGCGGTCGTCGACGATGTAGCTGGCGAGCAGGTCGTCCAGGCGGTTGGCGATCCGCATCTTGAAGCCGTCGGCGAGGCTCGACCCCTGGACCTTCTTCACCACCGTGGTGATGGTCTCCATCTTCTTGTTGGGCGGCCGGTTGTCCTTGACGATCTGCTTCACCGATTCCGGCCGGATGAACAGGCCCTCGAGCTGCATGCTGATCTCGTCGCCGATGCTCTCGACCAGCCGGCTCTCGGACAGGGCCAGCAGATAGGCGGCCTTGCGGGCCGGATCGGCGAACGACGGCAGCAGGCGACCGGTCGCCTCCTTGAGGCCGGCGACCCCGCCCTTGTTCAGGATCCGTGACTGCCGGTGGGTCAGCGCCTCGGCGATCGAGCCGCCGCCGAACAGGTCGTCCTCGGGCATCAGCTTGTCGATCAGGCTCCGGAACGCCTCGGCCTCTTCCTCGGGCTCGCCGCGGGCCAGCGGGCTCTTGGCCTCCAGCTGCCGGCGCACGCGCTCGACCAGCATCGCCCGGCTGTCGGGCAGCGCATCCAGGCCGAGCAGCCCGTTCAGCCGGCCGGCCAGGGCCTCGGGCGAGTCCGCCGGCTGGCCCTCGGCGTCCGACTCCAACCGGCCCTGGGCGAGGTCGATGAGCGACCCGAGAGCCGCACCCAGGCTGGGCTGCAGCCCCAGCAGGTCCTGCAGGGTCTCGGCGTTTGCCAGGATGTCGGAGATGTAGGTGTCGACCAGCGAACGGGCCCGGTCGTCGTCGGCCGGCTCGGCCCAGTCCATGGTCTGCGCCAGCTTGCCGAAGAACGAGCGCTGCTGGACCAGCTCGCGGGCCACCACGACGCGCAGCAGGTAGTCGCACTGGCTGGGATCGGCCGAGGCCACGATCTTGCCGATCGCGCCGTCGAAGCCGTCGGTACGGATGGTGGGCAGCTTCTTCTCGGAGGCCGCCCGGGCGCGCACGGTGATCTCGTCCAGGAAGCCGTACAGGGTGTCGCGCCGCTTGCCGGTGTCGGTATCGTCGCGGCCCTTGGCCTGCAGGGTCGCCACCTTGCCGACCCCGGATGCGATCAGGGTATCGGCGTCGACGATGCGGCGCAGTTCGCGGAAGTCGTGCATGACTTCGGTGGCGGTTACGCCGTTCTTGTCGAGATAGGCCCGGAACAGCCGGTTGATGGTCTGCCGGCCGCGCCCGGCAAAAAGCTCCTCGGCGGTCTCGCAGTACGGCGCTTCGTCGACGTCGTTGACGAAGATCTTGCCGCTGTCGCGCAGCTCGCGCATCTGCTCGAAGACGACGGTCTCGCGCGAAGTATCGCCACGCTCGACCTCGCGCACCACCTTTACGCCGGAAACGCCTTGCTTGTTGAGTACCTTGCGGGCGAACGCCTCGGCGTCCGCCTGTGACGTCGCTGTGGTCTCGATCGTCCAGCGACCGTCACGGCACGCCTGGATCTCGAAGCTTTCTCGCTTCCCGAACATGTCCCACCCTTCCGCGTTCTCGCGGATCCACCAAGCAAAGTTTATTCCAATCGCGGAAAATCGCAATTGACGGTTCTGCCGGGGCGGCCGCCGATGCTGCCGTCCGGCTCTTTCATCCTGTGACGGCACTCGCTATCTCTGTCGAATGCAGCCGCTGCCGGATCTCGAACCCGCCCCCAATCTGCCGATCGACCTGTCGACGGCGCGAACGATCGTGGACGCCGCCATCGACCGCTGGACCGCCGGCCGGCGCGAGGCGATCGGGGGCTTCGTCGACCGCCATTTCGGGTTCCGCGGGGCCGGCCGGCTGCACCGCAAGGCGCTGGGCTGGGACGTGCTGCGGGCGCCGGCGAACATCGCCCTGGTGCCGCCGCAGCTCGGCCTGCACGTGGCCGGTGTGGTCGCTGCCCGGCTGGGCGGGCGCAGGCTCGGGCATTGGCTGTCGTCGCGCCGGCTGCTGCTGCGCACCGACGTCGACCGCGAGATCGAGTGGCTGCTGTGGGCCGAGTTCCTGGAGCTGCCCTACGCCGACGGCGACCGGATCTCGACCCGCGACGCGCTGGCCGAGAGCATGCTGGACGACCCCCGGCTGGCGCTCGCGGTCGCCGAGCCGCTGGCGGAGATCGCCCGGCACGCCGGCGACCCGGACATCCGCCGTCGTATCGAGGAGACCGTGGCGGCCTATACCGGCACGCGTGCCGCCGCCGCCGACGTGACCGGTGCGCTGGTCAACCTCGGCGCCGGCTACCTCGCCGCCAACCAGGTCACCCCGAGCGTGTGGACCCTGGGACCGGTGCTGGCGGCGGCGATCGCCCAGAAGGCGGCGATCGCGAGCTTCCCGCTCGGCGCGTCCCTCGGCAGCGCCTGGTACGGCCTGTTCCCGGCCGTCATCGGGCCGTGGGCGGTGGCGTCGACCACCGTCGGCCTGGCCGCCGTCGGCGCCGTGGTGGCGGCGTTCGCCGGCCTGGTCGCTGATCCGGCGCAGCGGGCGCTGGGCATCCATCATCGCCGGCTGGAGCGGATGCTGGGCACCATCGAGACCAATCTGCGCGGCCACGGGCCGGCCGCGTTCGCGCCGCGCGATCACTACGTCGCCCGGCTGGTCGACGTGGTAGACATGATCCGGGCCGCGCATCGGGTCGTGCAGGGCGGGTGATTTGCCGGGTTTCGGCTTGACCGCCGCAACGGTGAGGCGCTCAATTTGTACGTACTCGAACGATAGGGAGGGTTCGATGGCCGTCACCACGCTCGCCGAGGATCTGGTCGGCAGGACGGTTCCCTTCCAGGAAATCCCGGTCATCGACGTCGGGCCGCTGGTCGACGGCAGCGATCCGCAGCGGGTCGCCGAGGAACTGGGCCGGGCGGCCGCCACCGTCGGGTTCCTGTACGTGCGCAACCACGGCGTCCCGACCGATCTGCGGGCGGCCATGATGGCCGAGGCCGAACGGTTCTTCGCGCAGCCGCTGGACGCCAAGAACGTCATCCATATCCGGCACTCCAAGATCCACCGCGGCTACTTCCCGCTGTTCGAGGAGAACACCGACCCGGACCTGACGGCCGACCTGAAGGAAGGGCTGGACCTCGGCCGCGACCTCGGTCCGGACGACGCCGAGGTGAAGCAGGGGCTGCCGCTGCACGGCCCGAACCAATGGCCGTCCGAGCTGCCGGGCTTCCAGCCGACCACCGAGGCGTATTTTGCGGCCATGCGCTCGCTGGCCGAGGCGCTGATGCGCGGCTTCGCCCTGGCGCTGGGGCTGGCGCCGGACTTCTTCATGGACAAGATCGACCGGCCTTGCGCGTCGTTGCGGCTGCTGCACTACCCGCCGCAGGAGGGCCACATCGAGGCCCGAACCATGGGCTGCGGCGCCCACACCGACTACGGCTGCCTGACGATCCTGGCGCAGGACGACAATGGCGGCCTGCAGGTCCGCAACTCGGCCGGCGACTGGATCTCGGCGCCGCCGATCCCGGGCACCTTCGTGATCAATCTCGGCGACCAGATGGCGCGCTGGACCAACGGCCGGTTCCAGGCGACCCCGCACCGGGTGATCAACACCTCGGGGCGCGAGCGCTACTCGATGCCGTTCTTCTTCGACCCGAACTGGGATGCGCTGATCGAGGCGCTGCCCGGCACCGTGCCGGAAGGCGAGGCACCGCGCTACGCGCCGGTGCTGGCCGGGCCATACCTGCAGTCGCGGTTCGACGACACCTTCGCCTACCGCAAGGACGAGATCGCCGCGGGTTGACCGTGGACACCGCCGATCCGCAAGCGATTGCCGCCGGCTTCGACCTGGCGGCGCTCGGTCCGGCGTTCCTGGACGATCCGTACCCGACCTATCATGCGCTCAGGGCCCACGACCCGGTGCACAGGATGCCCGACGGCTCGGTGTTCCTGTCGCGCTACGCCGACTGCCTGGCGGTCTACCGCGATCGCCGCATGCTGTCCGACAAGACCCGCGAGTTCGGCCCGAAATACGGGGTCGGCAGTCCGCTGTACCGACATCATACCACCAGCCTGGTGTTCAACGACCCGCCGCTGCACACCCGCGTCCGCAGCCTGCTGATGCCGGCGTTCACGCCGCGGGCGCTGACCGACCTGCGCCCGAAGCTGGAGGCGCTGGTCGACCGGCTGCTCGACCGGATCGCCGACAAGCGCGAGTTCGACCTGATCGCCGACCTGGCGGCGGCGGTGCCGGTACAGGTGATCGGCGACCTGCTGGCGATCCCGATGACCGACCGCGGGCCGCTGCGCGACTGGTCTCTGGCGATCCTCGGTGCGCTGGAGCCGCGGCTGACCGACGAGCAGATGGCGCGCGGCAACCGGGCGGTCGCTGACTTCACCGGCTACCTCGACGGCCTGATCGCCGAGCGCCGGCGAAACCTCGTGCTCGACGGCAGCGACGTGCTGTCGACCCTGATCGCCGGCGACCCCGGTGCCGATGTATCGGGCGGCGACGCGCTGAGCCCCGACGAACTGGCGCAGAACTGCATCTTCCTGCTGAACGCCGGCCACGAGACCACGACCAACCTGATCGGCAACGGCGTCGCCGCGCTGATGGAGCACCCGGACCAGTACGCCCGGCTGCGCGACGACCCGGGGCTGATCAACGGCGCCGTCGAGGAGTTCCTGCGCTACGAGAGCTCGAACCAGCTCGGCAACCGGCGGGTCGGCGAGCGGCTGGAGCTGGCCGGCGTGACGCTGGAGGCGGGCACCTACGTGCACATCGGGATCGGCGCCGCCAACCGCGACCCGGCGGTGTTCCCGGATCCCGACCGGCTCGACGTCGACCGGACCCCGAACAAGCACCTGGCCTTCGGCTCCGGCGCCCATGCCTGCGCCGGCATGAGCCTGGCGCGCATGGAGGGGCGGGTGGCGATCGGCCGGCTGGTGCGGCGGTTCCCGCGGCTGGAGCGGGCCGGCGACTACGTGCGCGGCGGCCGCGCCCGGTTCCGCGGCTTCCTCAGCTACCCGATGCTGGCTTCGGGCTGACCGCCGCCAGACGCTTGCGCCTTTCGCCCCAAAGCCCGGTCATGTTGCCGGCGAAGATCAGCAGGCCGCCGGCCAGCACGAACGGGTTCAGCGGCTCGGCGTAGAACAGCCAGCCGACCACGGCGATCAGCGGCAGACGGACGAAGTCCATCGGCGCCACCAGGGCGGCGTCGGCGTGGCGCATGGCGTGGGCCACGCAGTAGTGCGAGGTCAGGCCGGCGATGCCGATGATGGCGATCCACGGCCAGGCGTGGGCCGACGGCGCGACCCACACCCCGAGCGCCGGGATCAGACCGAGCGGGAGCTGGATCAGGTTCATCCAGAAGATGATGGCGAGCGGGCTTTCGGTCGGCGCCATGGCCCGGGTGAAGGCATAGACCGTGGAGTAGCACCACGCCGCCCCCAGCACGACGAAGGCGGCGACGTCGAACAGGCCGGAGCCGGGCCGTACGATCACCAGGATGCCGGCGAAGCCGAGGGCGATGCCGGCGAGCCGCCAGCGGGTCAGCCGCTCGCGCAGGAACACCGCCCCCAGCAGCGCGGTCCAGATCGGCGTGGTGAACTCGATCGAGAACACCGCCGCCAGCGGCAGCACCGAGATCCCGAAGATCCAGGCGTAGGTGCCGCCGAAATGGGCGACGCTGCGGGCCAGGTGCATGGGGAACCGCGCCGTCGCGACCTTCCGGAACCCGACCCGCCAGGCGATCAGGGTCAGCACCGTCACGCAGATGATGCTGCGGCAGGCCATCGCCTGGAACACCGACATCTCGGCGGTCAGCTCGCGCCCGGCCAGCGCCATGCCGGTGAACGAGGCGAGCGCGCCCATCATCCAGGCCACGGCGAGCAGGGGGCGGCTTTCGGTCACGGCGGAGGTCCGGGCGGGAGGGCAAGAGGGCGGCCCGGAGCATAGGCAAACGCGCCGGCGGGAACAATTCCGCCGGTGATCCGTATGTCATGTGTCGACGTAGGACGTGCTCGATCGTGCGGGATCGCGCACGTCACCGGTGTTGCTCACCCACGGAAGGGGTTCCGCCATGCGCTGTGCCGACTGCGAGAGCGTCCACGGCCTGCTCCACGATACCAGTGCGCTCTGGTTCGGGCTGCCGTCCGGCGAGAGCTTCCGCCGGCTTCGCGATCTGTGCTCGTCTCAGGGCGTGGACGCCGCTGCGGTCGGCAAGTCCGCGATGCTCGTCAAGCTGGCGAGGCCCGAGGTGGACCGCTTCGTGACCGCGCTCTACGGCGCGCTGCAGGGGCCGGAGCTGGTCGGCACGCGGGTGGTGGTGACGGACGGATACGAGCCCGGCGCGGCCGACCTGGCGCGGGTGATGAGCGGCGAGGTGTTCGTCAACCGCTTCAAGGCCGAGTGGATCGTCGAGGCGCTCGACGCCGGCCGCTACACGACGTGGTTCCAACCGATCGTCCATGCCGCCGACCCGGATCCGGCCCGCCCGTTCGCGCGCGAGGGCCTGTTCCGGATGTGGGACAAGGACGGGACGCTGATCCCGCCCGGCCACGTGTTCGGGGTCGCACAGGATGCCGGCCTGCTGTTCAGCCTCGATCTCGTGGCCCGGCGCTCGGCGGTCGAGGTGGCGGCGCGCGCGGGCATCCGCAGCAAGGTGTTCGTCAACTTCAACCCGTCCAGCGTCTACGACCCGGCGTATTGCCTGCGGACCACGGCGGCCGGGATCGAGGAACTCGGCCTGCGGCCGGAGGACGTGGTGTTCGAGCTGACCGAGACCCACCGGCCCCACGACAAGGCGCACCTCAAGGGGATCCTGGCATTCTACCGCAAGGCCGGGTTCGGGGTGGCGCTCGACGACGTCGGTGCCGGCTGGTCCGGCCTGACCATGCTGCACGAGCTGCGGCCGGACTACGCCAAGATCGACATGGACCTGATCCGGGACATCCAGGACGACCCGTCCAAGCAGACGATCGTCCATCATCTGGTCTCGATCGCGCGCGAGCACGGCATCCGCACGATCGCCGAGGGCATCGAGACCGAGGCCGAGGCGGACTGGCTGCGAGCCGAGTGCGTCGACTTCCTGCAGGGATACCTGTACGGCCGGCCGACCCCCTTGGAAGGCGACGCCTGACCGGTCCCCGGTTGAAACACGACCGATCCGGTCCGCTTTCCGCTTGACCGCTTCCGGCACCGGGACTACCTAATGCGTACCGAAGTGGTACGGATTGGTTAACCCATGCTCCGGCTCAACCGCATGACGGACTACGCGATCGTCGTCCTCGGCCAGATGGCCCAGGACGTCGGGCGGGTGCGCACGGCGGCGGCGCTGGCGGAGTCGACCGGCGTGCCGGTACCGACGGTGTCCAAGCTGCTGAAGCAGATGTCCGGCGCCGCCCTGGTCAACGCCCACCGGGGTGCGAAGGGCGGCTACTCGCTGGACCGACCGGCCGCAGCGGTCACGGTGACCGACATCATCCAGGCGCTGGAAGGGCCGATCGCGCTCACCGCCTGCGTCGACGGCGCCGAGGACAGCTGCGAGGTGGAGCGTTGCTGCCCCATGCGCGGCAACTGGAACCGGGTGAACCAGGCGATCCGCTCGGCGCTCGATGGCGTGACGCTCGCCGACATGCTCGACCCGGAGGGGATGTTTCCGGTACGAACCCCGCCGGCCGGGCTGCAGGCGATGCCGCCGGCCGGGGCTGCCGAGTAGGGCGAACGAAGGAACACGGGAGAATAGGCGATGGCCGCCACTGCGGACACCGTTCGACAGGTCGAGGACGTCACCGGCGGAGCCTACAAGTACGGCTTCGTCACCGACATCGAGTCCGACGTCGCGCCGTTGGGGCTGGACGAGAGCACCATCCGCTTCATCTCGGCGAAGAAGGAAGAGCCGGAGTGGCTGCTGGATTGGCGCCTGAAGGCGTTCCGGCAGTGGCAGCGCATGGTCGAGCCGAACTGGGCCAAGGTCGGCTACCCGCCGATCGACTTCCAGGGCATCCACTACTACTCGGCCCCGAAGAAGAAGGACGGCCCGAAGAGCCTGGACGAGGTCGATCCGGAGCTGCTGGCGACCTACGAGAAGCTCGGCATCCCGCTCCGGGAGCAGGAGATGCTGGCCGGCGTGGTCGCGGTCGACGCGGTGTTCGACAGCGTGTCGGTCGCCACCACCTACAAGAAGGAGCTGGAGAAGAAGGGCATCGTGTTCTGCTCGATCTCCGAGGCGGTGCGCACCCACCCGGAGCTGGTGAGGCGCTATCTCGGCTCGGTCGTGCCGGTGGCCGACAACTTCTTCGCCTGCCTGAACTGTGCGGTCTTCACCGACGGCAGCTTCGTCTACATCCCCAAGGGCGTGCGCTGCCCGATGGAGCTGTCGACCTACTTCCGGATCAACGCCGAGAACACCGGCCAGTTCGAGCGCACCCTGATCGTCGCCGACGAGGGCAGCTATGTGAGCTACCTCGAGGGCTGCACGGCGCCGCAGCGCGACGAGAACCAGCTGCACGCCGCAGTGGTCGAGCTGGTCGCGCTCGACGACGCCGAGATCAAGTACTCGACCGTGCAGAACTGGTACCCGGGCGACGAGAACGGCAAGGGCGGGATCTACAACTTCGTGACCAAGCGCGGCGCCTGCCGCGGCAAGCGCTCGAAGATTTCCTGGACCCAGGTCGAGACCGGCTCGGCGATTACCTGGAAGTACCCGAGCTGCATCCTGCAGGGCGACGACTCGGTCGGCGAGTTCTACTCGGTCGCGATCACCAACAATGCCCAGCAGGCCGATACCGGCACCAAGATGATCCACCTCGGGCGCAACACCCGCTCGACCATCATCTCCAAGGGCATCAGCGCCGGCCGCGCCGACAACACCTATCGCGGCCTGGTCCGGATCTCGAAGAAGGCCGAGGGCGCACGCAACTACACCCAGTGCGACAGCTTGTTGATCGGCGACAAATGCGGCGCCCACACGGTGCCGTATATCGAGAGCAGGAACCCGACCGCGCGGGTCGAGCACGAGGCCACGACCTCGAAGATCAGCGAGGACCAGCTGTTCTACTGCCTGGCCCGCGGGCTGTCGGAGGAGCAGGCGGTGTCGCTGATCGTCAACGGCTTCTGCAAGGAAGTGATGAAGGAACTGCCGATGGAGTTCGCCGTCGAGGCGCAGAAGCTCATCGGCATCAGCCTGGAGGGCAGCGTCGGCTGACGGCGATGTAGGCAAATCCCCACCCAGCCCTTCGAGGCCCGCCGCTCTGCGGCGAGCACCTCAGGGCGACAGGGAGGGGGCGGCGGACGAGGTTTGGTTCCCTGTCGTCCTGAGGTGCTCGCGCAGCGAGCCGCGAAGGACAGGGGGACAAGCAAGAAAGAGGAAGTAGGAGCCATGGCGCTTCTGGAGATCGAAGGGCTGCACGTCGAGGTCGAGGGCAAGGAGATCCTCAAGGGGATCGACTTGGTGATCGAGCCGGGCGAGGTGCACGCCATCATGGGGCCGAACGGCTCGGGCAAGAGCACGCTGAGCTATGTGCTGTCGGGCCGCGACGGCTACGACGTCACCGCCGGCCGCATCCGCTTCGACGGCCGGGACCTGCTGGAGATGGAGGCCGACGAGCGTGCGGTCGCCGGGATCTTCCTGGCGTTCCAGTACCCGGTCGAGCTGCCCGGCGTGTCCGGCATGACCTTCCTGAAGGAGGCCGTGAACGCCCGCCGCAAGGCGGCCGGCGAGGGCGAGATCGACGCCATGGCGTTCCTGAAGATGGTGCGTGCCAAGGCCAAGACGCTGGGCATCACCGACGAGATGCTGAAGCGCGCGGTCAACGTGGGCTTCTCGGGCGGCGAGAAGAAGCGCAACGAGATCCTGCACATGGCGGTGCTGGAGCCGAAGCTGTGCGTGCTCGACGAGACCGACAGCGGGCTCGACATCGACGCGCTGAAGGTGGTCTCCGACGGCGTAAACGCGCTGCGCGACCCGGCCCGCTCGATGTTGGTGATCACCCACTACCAGCGCCTGCTGAACCATATCCAGCCCGACAAGGTGCACGTGCTGGCGCGCGGCAAGATCCGCCGCACCGGCGGCAAGGAGCTGGCGCTGGAGCTCGAGCAGAAGGGCTACGCCGACTTCGTGGAAGCGGCGTGAGGGCACGATGACCACCGATACCCGCACATTGCCCCTGGTTGCCGGCGAGGACCCGGCCGTGCTGGCGGCGGGGTCGCCGGACTGGCTGGCCGCTCTGCGCCGCTCGGCGATCGCCCGTTACGACGCGATCGGCCTGCCGGGGCCGCGCACCGAGGCCTGGAAGTTCACCGGGCTGAACGCCGTCAAGGCGCTGGCACCGGTGCCGGCCGAGGGCGTGCCCGCGATCGAGCTGCCGCCCGCCGTGGCGGCGCTCGACGGCCTGCGTATCGGCCTCGTGAACGGCCGACTGGCGGAACTGCCGGCAGCCCTTCCGCAGGGGGTCGAGGCGGTGGCATTGGGCGATCCCGCGGCCGCGCCCGACTGGGTGCGGGCGCGTCTGGGTTCGATCGCCGCGTTCGAGACGCATCCGTTCACGGCGTTGAACACCGCGCAGTTCATCAGCGGTGTCGCCATCCGCATCGCCCGCGGCGCCATGCCGGAGGTGCCGATCGTGCTGTCGGTCGTCCAGGCGGGCGGTGACGAGACGGCGACCATCGCCCACCCGCGGGTGCTGGTGGTGGTCGAGGACGGTGCCTCGGCTGACCTGGTCACCGTGTTCCAGGGCAGCGGCCGCTACATCGCCAACCCGGTCACCGAGATCGCGGTCGGCGAGGGCGCGCGGCTCGGCCACGCCGTGCTGCAGGCCGAGGGCGCCGACGCGTTCCACCTGTCGATGACCGCCCTCAAGCTGGCGGAGAAGTCGACCTATGAAGGCTTCGTGCTGGCGACCGGCTCGAAGCTGGCACGCCACGAGGTGCGGGCCGAGCTCGCCGGCGAGCACATCGAGTATTCGATCAACGGCGTCTACCTGGGCGCCGACGGCCAGCACCACGACATCACCACCTTCATCGACCATGCCCGGCCGCACGGCACCAGCCACGAGATGGTCAAGGGCGTGCTGACCGGCGCCGCCCGCGGCGTGTTCCAGGGCAAGATCCTGGTCCGGCCGGATGCCCAGAAGACCGACGGTTTCCAGATGAACCGGGCGCTGCTGCTGTCGCGCGACGCCGAGGTCAACAGCAAGCCGGAGCTGGAGATCTACGCCGACGACGTGAAGTGCAGCCACGGCGCCACGGTCGGCGAGCTCGAGGACGACGAGCTGTTCTACCTGATGGCCCGCGGCATCCCGCGGGGCCGGGCCCGGGCGCTGCTGGTCGAGGCCTATGTGCAGGAGGCGGTCGCCCTGATCGGGCGGGCGCCGGTGCGCGACGCCTTCGCGGCGGTCGCGTCGGATTGGCTGGACCGGCACGTCGCCGGCGCTACCGGAAGCGGGGAGTGATCTGAGCATGGCCGAGGCCGCCATCACCGAGGGCACCGCCTACGACGTCGAGCGTTACCGGGCCGACTTCCCGATCCTGTCGACCCGGGTGCACGGCAAGCCGCTGGTCTATCTCGACAACGGCGCCTCGGCGCAGAAGCCGCGCCAGGTGATCGACCGGATCACCGAGGTGTACGAGACCGGCTACGCCAACGTGCACCGCGGCCTGCACTATCTCAGCGAGAAGGCGACCGCCGACTACGAGGGCGCGCGCGAGAAGGTGCGCGGCTTCCTGGGGGCCGCGTCGACCTCGGAGATCGTGTTCACCCGCAACACCACCGAGGCGATCAACCTGGCCGCGTTCAGCTGGGGCCGCGCCAACCTGAAGCCCGGCGACGAGATCGTCATTACCTACATGGAGCACCACTCGAACATCGTGCCGTGGCAGATGCTGCGCGACGAGAAGGGGCTGGTGCTGAAGGCGGTGCCGGTGCTGCCGGACGGCTCGTTCGACATGGCGGCCTTCAAGTCGTTGCTGACCGAGCGCACCAGGATGGTCGCGGTCACCCACGTCTCGAACGTGCTCGGCACCGTGGTGCCGG